>BBPE01002007.1_pt1 | contig 55484 bp, 46 predicted proteins | sample 1344301 | NCBI WGS metagenome assembly BBPE01 (sample SAMD00019089, study PRJDB2971) | groundwater metagenome | isolation source: The Cedars highly-alkaline
TTTAAGGATGTATTTAATTCCAATTTTTCATTTACAGTCGAAACAAGTAATTGTAATGACATTGAAAAACAAACAAAGAAAATAAAAACTGAACAAAAAGATTTGTATGGAAAATATTTTAATGTTGATATGGAGTTAAAAAATATAATTACAAAAGAAACACATTCTACTATTTTGCTTAAAGCGCCAATGACAAGTATATTCAAAAATAGATTTAATTTAATAGATAATATGCTTGGCGAATCATTAAGAGTTTTAACAAAGGAAAATTTAAAATCTGAAAAAAATTCTCTATTATTTGTTACTTTTATGCCAAAAGAAACATTTACATTAAACAAAAAACATAATAATATCAAAATGGAATATTCAAATCACATATCTCTTTATTCAAGTGTTGATGGAGAAAATACTATTTTAGATGAGTCTGCCATAAACGACTATGCCAAAAGTAAAATAAAAGAAATCGTTATTCTATACGATTTCAACTTCAAAGATATGACATTCAGCGCTATGGAAGATATAAAAGCGGAAATATCAAGAAATAGTAATTTTATTTCTGTAGATGATATTACAATACAATATTTAAGACATTATTTGTATGATTTTTTGACAAAAAATGATAATATACCAAGTTTTAAGGATTTAATTCAGTACGTTGATTCCAATAACTTAAATGTAAAAAAGCCAATTATGATTATTGATGACCCAGCAACAAAGCCAGACAGAAGACCAAGAAAACAAAAACCCTAATTGTTTAAGTTTATACCTATTAACTAAAGCAACACAAAGCCATATATGATTTTCAAGACCATGTATGGCTTTTGTAGTTGACTAAGTTTTCCTTGCCAACCTGTTCATGTCATGTCTCATCTTGGCAAAAGTATTGTTTATTGAAAAAAGTGGGTCATAAGGTTTCGCTTCATCTCTTCAACACCTTTATTTCTCCAACTTGTTCAATCTGCGTTGTTGGAAGTGTGTTTTTAATCCATTCATGATATGAACCATTCAAATCAGATTTAAACAAAGCGCTTGAAGTCAAACAAAGTTTCAAATCCAAGAGTAAAGACTGAAACTTGATGGCTCTTTCATCCACAATCCATTGATACTTTGACTGTCCAAAACTTGCCAACAGTCTTTTGAATAGCACCTCGACTGCCTTATCACCAGTCTTGAACCTAACAACTAAAGGGACCGATAGAGTCTTTATCTTGGCATACAAAAAGTTTCCGGTTCATCTACCTGAACACAGGTAGTGTTGATGGTTTTTAGGTGTTTAAAATGTTGCTTCTTAGCTTGTCTTGCCAAACAATCAAAGTGAAGTAATATTATAGTGTTGTATTCAGCTTCTAAAATTTTGCTTGTTCCTCTCAATGAAACAACTGAAGCAAGCAGCTTAAACAAATCTTCATTGATTTCAGATTTATGCTGTTTGTATGAATTTGAACAAGTATGAGTTGAAAAACTTTTCCCACAAGACTTACAGAGATACCCTTGAATCTTACTGTTGTCTTTTTTGAGTGTGCCATTTTTTTAAACCAGTCTTTCAGTAGTTTAATCTGGTTGATATATTCACTGTTTTGGCAAGTTTTGGGCTGTATAAACATACTCTGTTTTGCTAAAAAATATAGGTCAACGCAAGAAAAATGGCTGAAACTTACGCTGGGCTTGATTTGTAGACATTTTCAGCAACAATTAAATAAGTCAGGTAAAAAAATAAGAGATGCTGTAATCAAAGAAAACCGATGACTTACATAAGAAATTTGCTGAGGTGTTTATTGACTGCTTTGGAAACTACAAAGATGAGTTCAATAATAATTTTGGGTTCAAAGTGGGAACAGACAGTAACGGAAAACAAACCAAAAGACTAAAATCCAACCAAAAAGATTTATGTGGAAAAAATTTCCATATTTATATGGAATTGAACAATAAAAACAGTGATAGAACTTGTGCTACTGTTTTGCTGAAAGCACCAATGACTAGCATTTTTAAAAACAGATTCAGCTTTATAGATAATATGTTAGGTGAATCCTTAATAGTTTTAACAAAAGAAATTTACAAACTAAATATAATTCTGTTTTGTTTGTTACTGTTGTTCCAAATGAAACATTCACAGTAAACAAAATGAATTATTAAAACAATCTTTATTAAAACAAAAATTCATTGAGTTATCTGTGAGGTGTTGACTAAAGATCTCATATTTAAGTCTGAAGTCAACCAAATTCTTGTGTAATATAGAGCCATTCTTCTTTCATGTATACCATTCTAAGTTAGGTATTTTTAGGTGTTTGTTCTTATCTATGAATAGCAAAAATTGTATCTAAATAAATTCGGATCAAATAACAATTTTACTGTTGACTTCTGTTTTTAATCCGTGTTACGCTTCGAATACCCTAACAAGTGGAGATAAAAAATGAGCGATAAAGTTCAAAATTTGCTGGTTTCCAAGATTAAAGAATTTAAGTCTGAGCTTAATAATATAAAAACAATAGACGGAAAAATTGAAACGCTAATTCAATTCCAGGCCTACCTAGCCGGCGCAACTGATTTTATCGAGGCCTCTGGGCTGAGTGTTCCTGCTGCTTTAGAAAAAGCCAACTCTTTCTTGGTGTTCACTATGTCAGCGTTAGAGGCTGAAGAGGTGTTTGAGAAGTCGCTTCAGTGAGTTTGAGGTAAGTGCGCGAAACAAAAGAGAGCTTGTTCTCTCTTTTGTTTTTGTATTGCCTTTTTGTTTTTTGTGTATATATTTTTTTAAACTTTTAAAAGGAACACTTATGAAAAAAATACTCATACCTTCGTTAGCATTAGCAGCCTTATCATGCTCTGTCTACGCCCAAGTTTCTCCTGTGGCTCCAGTAACTAATTTTAATGTACCGCAGCTACAGATTCAAACTAATCCGCAAACTAGTCTGGGGTTGGGAAGCTTGGAAAACCAATTAGGTTTAGAAAACCAAGCTGTGCCTACACTCGCGGCTGTCCAGCAAGCAGCGACGCCGGGTTCAAGTGTAAGAACTAAGACGGCCTCAGAGCAAGGCCTTGCAGCTAAAATTAGCAAAGAAGAAGAAGAGTATTTCATTTCTAGAAAAGCCTCCCAAACCTCGGCAAGACAGATGGGCGTAAGGGTTTACCCTGGAAGAGAAGGGAACCCATTCATTAAAGCTGCTTCATCAAAAGAGTTTCACAATTGGAAATTAATGTTAAGAAAAGCTGGCGTTCCACAAAAGAAAGTTTTATTTGAAGCCAAAAGGTTAAACAAAAAAGATTTTGTTGTTTGGGCTACTAAACAAATAAAGTTCCGCAATAAAATAGAGGTAGTTCAATAATAATAATAAAAATGAAAAAGCATTTATTTATCTGTCTAGCTGCTGTATTTTTTCTAGTTGGTTGTCAAAAACAAGAAGGAAAAGTTCCACTTAAAGGAGGGAATTGTGGTGACTTGGTGGCTGGAGGGTTTCCAAAAAACAATTTTGAAATAAGAGACTCGCGTTTTATATGCCACAAAAACAACTATGCTCTGAACTATAACCCAACCACAAGAACTCCAATGTGGGTTGTTGAAAGGTTAAAAAAAGAAAATGTTGAAAAAGAACTTTCACATCTTCACAGGGTAGAATTTAGACAAGATCCTTTGATACTAAAAGCAAGAAGCTCAAAGTTGGAGGACTTCGACATCAAATACGGCTATTTGATGCTCCCATTAGCGTCCCCTTTTAATTTTCCAGGAAGCCATTCTGGGTTTAGTAAGTCCCATTACTTATCTAATGTTGTAGCTCAGTCGCCGGGACAAAGAGCCGTTTGGATCAATTTAGAAAAAAACGTTAGAAATTGGGCTGTAATGCACGGCGAATTGTTTGTTATCACAGGCCCACTTTTCTTTAAAAATGAACCAAAAGAGTGGATAGGAGCAGGAGCAGGTTCAAGAACAAATAATAATAAAGAAAAAGTAGCTGTTCCAACCCACATGTATAAAGTAATAATAATACCGTCAAAGGTGAGCGCTATTGCTTTTTTGATACCTAACAAAAATGTGAATCCTTCAGATTTATATAAAAAAGTAGTTTCAATTGAAAGTCTTGAAAAAGAAGCTAACATAAATTTTTTCCCCACTTTAGAGCCTTCACAAGCAGAACAATTAAGAAAAACGTTTGATCCAAATCTGTGGACAATGCATAATTTCCAATAACTTGTCACGGTTACATTTTTAAAGTATGATAAATCAAACTTTAAAATGAATTGTATGAGAATTAAAGATTGGCATTCCAAATTCGAGAAAACAAATTATGAACCTTATGCTGTTTCTGAAGAAAACTCAAAGGGAAGAATTCATCATGAAGAACCGTCTTCTGAAAGAAACGATTTTCAAATTGATTATGGCAGAATTTTGTATTCATCCTCTTTTAGAAGGTTAGGGTTTAAAACCCAAGTAATATCACCCAAAGAGAGGGGGTGTTTCAGGACTAGAGCGCCGCACTCTTTAGAAGTGGCTCAGGTTGCTAAAACTATGTGTGAGACGCTTAGGTTAAACGGAGACTTAGCCTCAACTTTAGCGATAGCCCACGACTTAGGTCACCCCCCTTTTGGACACCTAGGACAGGACATACTAAATGATTTAATGGAAGGTTACGGTGGTTTTGAACACAATATCTTTGCACTAAAGATTGTTGACCTCATCGAAAGCCCGTACATTGAGTTTAAGGGATTAAATTTAATGTTTGAAACAAGAGAGGGGCTTTTGAAAAGGTGTCCAAAAGATAAAATATTGACACTAGGAAGTGTCGCTGAAAGGCACATCAACAATCTTTCCCCAACCCTTGAAGCTCAAATAGTAGACTTGTCTGATTCAGTATCATACCTCCACGCTGATCTAGAAGACGCTTTTCTTCACGGAGTATTAAAGGGAAGCCAGGCTTTTGAATTAAAATGCTTCAGAGATAATTGGAGTCAGTTAAAGGATAAGTATAAATTTTTTGATTTTCCCGAGCCATCTGAAAAACTAACAAATGGGTTGCCTGAAGAAAGAGTAAATCAAAAAAAAATGTTTAAAACAGTAATAAGAAAAATGTTGTCTAAAATGATAAAAGACATGGTTTTCAATTCAAAAAAAAATATTGAATTAGCTAATTTAACTTCAATAGATGATGTCAGAAATGCGGGTACTTTAATTAAGCTGTCAGAGGATTCCTGGAACATCAGAAAAGAAATGAAAGAATTTTCAAAAGAATTTATTTATCAAAACGATTTTACAATGAGTAACAGAAAAAATGAAGAAAAAATGCTAAGAACCATTTTTTCTTGCTACATAGAAGACCACAGAGAAATGTCAGGAGTGTCTTGGGATAAAAAGAAAGATATTCACTTTTATGTGTGCGATCATGTCGCTAGAATGACAGACGAGTTTGTTTATAGTGAATTTGAGCGATTTAATAATGAAAGACCAGATTTGGTGAGAAAAGTAACAAAAAAGGATAAAATTTATGACAGGTAAACATTTATTAAATACTAAAATGAAATCTTTTTTGAAACAAATTGATTTAATAACCCCAGAAAAAATAATTCAAGAAGGAAGATCTGTTTGGTACTTTAAAGATTTATTAAATCAGGTCAAGTCCGTAGAAGTTGACTGGAATTTTGAAGAAATCAAAATAAAAACGATTTATCCGAATGTAAAAAAAGAGTTTCCGCAAACAACAACAGAGTATTTATTGAAAAGACCAAACAGCTATAGTTGGTACTCCTCTGATGGGACTCCGGCGAGAGACTTGTTAAAGGAAGTGAAAAAAATAATAAAAGAAATTAACAACAATCCAAAAATAGTAGAGATTAAGAAAAATGAATCAGAATTAGAAGAGAAAAAGAAAGTCTTAAGAAAAAGAAAACATTAAATTTTATTACTTTTATGTTTTTGGCAGCGTGAATTTTTCATTATTAAATGTTTGTGCCATCACTTTTTTTTATAATTTACTTGATATCATTTGTTGTTGGTTTTATGGTTTTATTATTGGTGTTTTTTTTGTAATTAATGTTAAACAAGGAAAAAACAGTATGTTTTTGTTTTAAATAAACATTTAATATCAATGTTGTCGTGCTGTTTTCTGGTTTCCAAAAAATTAAATCATGGTAGCTTGAATAAAAAAACTGCTAGGCTTTTTATTTTTTTTAAACAGCCTATACTGTTTTACTCATTGTTGTCTGTGTGTGTTTTAAAATGTTGACTTATGTTAAATAAATTATAATATTTCTCATATTTTTTAAGTGCGGGTGATAACTGTGAAATCCCAAAAAGGCATAAGTTTTTTAAACTTTATATTGTTTTTGTCTGTTTTTGGTCTTTTAGCTGTAACAGCTATGAAAATGGCTCCCTCATACCTTGAATTTAATTCAATAAAACAAGCTGTTGAAGCTGTTGCCTCTGAATCGGGATCAAAAAATTTATCCAATTCTGAAATTAGAAAAAGGCTGGATAAAAGATTCAACGTTAACTATGTAAATAGTATTAAGGGAAGAGATGTTAGAATAGTTAAGACTGGTAGTAGAAAAGATCTCTTGGTTAATTATGAAGTTAGAAAGCCTTTATTTTACAATGTTAGTGTGATAATGTTGTTTCAACACTCTGCGGAAATGAAATGAATCTGAGGCTCTTTAATTTACAGGAATGGAGGTGGGGCTGTATTTGTTTTTAAGAAAAAAAAAAAACAGCAACTTAAAATTAACATGTTTGATGAGAAAAAATAGTTTGGCAATTTTTTAAATTATTGAATTTCTGTTCAAAAAAGAAAGTTATTAAAATTAGAGGTGCCTAATGAAACGTAAAAATAAACCAATCAAGGTAAAAATAAGAAATTTTGTGGCAAAAAACGCACTACTATTTCACAGGTCAAAGATAGAAAAAAACAAGAAGAAAGAAGAAAAAAAATCACCAAAGCTAACCAAGTTTGGTGATTTTTTTTTCTATGCTATAAAATAAAAAAATATGGAAGACTTAATGAGAGCCAACTGTAACATTATCATTGATAAAAATAATTTTTACAAAGAAGAAACTGAAAAAATAAAAGTTAAAGAAATTTTTACTCCAATTGTAAAAATAGAAAGGTTTTTAGAAGAAAACAGTATAAAATTAAACCAAAAAGAAAAAGATGAGATTTTTTCATGTTTTTATTTTATTATTGAAAATATTAACGACTATGATTTTTCAACAGAAACAAAAACTGAAAACAATGTAAAAAAGTTCATGAATAAAATTGCATTTTTCATAAACAAAAGAAAAACCTTCCCTGTAGGCAGCAAAAACTTTATTTCAAAATTTAAAGACGCTGAAATTGAAATCCCATTAAATTGGGTTTCTTTTCGAAACGAGGAAAGGCTGAAAAGAGAGGTTTTGTCACATGTATTTTTTTCAAGAAGCGCCCCCGAAAAAACAACAAGTAAAAAAACAAACGAGAGAACAGCGGAAAATGAAACAAACAGACAACTTTCTTTATTTGGAGAGGTTAAAAACTACTTTAAAAAGTTTGATTTGATACAAATAAATGAAATTATAAAAAGAAAAAATGCTTTTGACAAAAACGCAAGGACTGTTTGGCCAGAAAACAAATTAGCTTATTCAATAGAGATCGTTGAAGATTGGATAAAAGAAAACAGTTTTGTTGTTTTTAATATAAACCCTGAAGAATTTTTAAATAGTTCTGAGTTGTATAAAAACAATGCTGAGGTTGTTAGTTTTACAACAACAAAAGACATAGAAAAATATTCTTCTTGGTGTGTTGTTTCTAAAATTGCGCTAGGCTTAAACTCAAATAGCTGTTTCTTTAGAAAAAACAAAAGTTGGAAAAGTTTTAAAGAAAGCTTTTCAAAAGAACAAGAAAAAATACACAATCAAATATATGAAAGATATAATTTTAAAGAAAAAGAAAAATTAAAAAGTTTTTACCAAAAAGCAGAAATAATATTTAAAGAAGGAGGGGTTTACATAGGCGCTTCAAGCGTTTCTAAAATGTTGTCAATAACCAATTATGAAGCAAAAAAATTTATTGAAAATAAAAAGTTAACCCCAGCTTTTTTTGATACTCAAAATAAATCCCAACAAACTTTTTTTTACAAAAAAGAGGATTTTTTGAGAGCAGTAAGAAAAGAAGTAGGAATAGCGACAGATTCGGAGTTTGTTTGTGATCAGTATCAATTCAAACAAAATAGCGTAGAGGAAATTGTTAAAGAACTGCACAGTTTTTATTTCTTCAAAAAAGAATTTAATGAAAATTTAAAAGAAAAATTGAAAGAAAAAAAAGTTGAATTTCAAGAAAAAGAGTTTTTATTTAGTTTTCCAATAAAAATAAATCTATTCGAAAAATATGAAAAGAGTTTGTTTTTTAACATACACACAGATTGCCTTTTGCCAAATAAAAAAGAAAAAAAAACAATTACTGAAAAAACTGTTTTTATAGTTGAAAATTTAAAAAATTTAATTAATCATCAAGAAAAAAGAATAAAGACTTTAATAGAAAAGAAAACAAGAGAAGGTTTGAAAAACGATAAAAATATTGAAAGGTTTTTACAAAAATATCTTTTAGCAAACAAAAAAAACTCTTTCTCTCTAATATATATAAAGCAAATTGAAAAACACTTGGATATTTTTAATGAGATAAACAGATATTCAAGGTTGATAAAAGAAAATGAAGAAATAGCAAATAAGCTGCCTAAAAATGGATATCCAAGTTTATTCCCTGTAGCTAGGTTGATGAATAGAAATTGGAAGGCATATCTCGGGCCAACCAACAGCGGAAAAACCTATCAGGCTTTAGAGGAATTAAAAAAATCCGAAAAAGGAATTTACTTGGCTCCATTAAGGCTCTTGGCTATGGAGGTATACGAAAAACTAAACCGTGAGGGTGTAGCATGCAATCTGATCACTGGCGAAGAGAAGGTTGTTATACCCGGAGCTAGGCATACAGCGGCTACAATAGAAGCTGGGTTGACTGAAGAAATTCAAGATGTTGTAGTGATAGATGAAATACAGATGATTCAAGATAAAGATAGAGGTTGGGCGTGGGTTCAAGCTGTTGTCGGAGCACCAAGTAAAACGATTATATTAACTGGCTCGTCTGTATCTGAGGGAGATGTTAGAAAATTATCAGAAGTGTTGGGTGAAGGAGAAAAACTAGAAATAAGGCAGTTTGAAAGAAAGGGCAGTATAAAGGTAAACACAAAAGAAATATCAATAAAAGATTGGTCTGTTGGTGATGCTTGGATTGCCTTCAGTAGAAAGGATGTTTTGAATTTGAAGTTTCACCTAGAAAGGTTGGGCGCTAACCCATCATGCATTTATGGAAATTTAGGCCCTTCAGCGAGAAGGTTGGAAGCTCAAAAATTTAAATCTGGAAAAAGTAATGTGTTGATAGCCACAGACGCTATTGGAATGGGTTTAAATTTGCCCATCAAAAGGGTTGTTTTCTCATCAATAGAAAAATTTGATGGACATTCAAGGAGAGAGTTGGAAGATCAAGAAATTCTTCAAATTGGAGGCCGCGCAGGAAGATTTGGTATTCAAGAAGAGGGTGAAATTGCTTTTTTAAACATTAAACAAGACTCAAAAAGAATAAAAGAAAAAACTGTTCAGTTGTTTAAGTTTGGAGTAAAAGACAAGAAGACTGGTTTGTTTAAAGTTAGAGCGCCCTGGAATGTTTTGGAAAGGTTCAAGGATGAGAAGAACACAACACTTTATTCAGTTTTAAATTCTTTTATTAAAGCTGTGAAAAGCAGTGAGTGGGACAGTTTCTCTCCGGGGTATAGTGATGATGTTTTAGAGTGGGCTGTGGCTTTAGACAAAGTAAACTTGAGTTTAGAAAAACAAAATTTGTTGTTGGGGTGCCCAGTGTCAAAAAGAGGCGGCGTAAGAAGGCAGGTTATCTGTTGGTTGAATGATGTGGGAGTGAATAAAAAAGTTTATTTAGAAAATTTTTCAATAAACATAAACAAGGCTGAATTAAAAGATCTTGAAGAACATTCAATGCTGTTAAGATGCTACCTTTGGTTAAGCCAACATTTTAATTCTCACTTTCATGATGGAAAAGAAGTTGAGTTGTTGGATGAAGAAGTTCAAAAGAAAATTTCAAACATTCTTTCAAAAAAATCTAAACATTTTTATTAAAAAGCTTGACAGGTTAAAGGGTTGGTGGTATTATTTTTCAACAAATTAAATAAAATAATTCAGGAATTTTAAAATGTTTAACCAATTATTAAAAAAACTTAAAAAGTTAATATTGCTTAAAAGCAAGAGTCTTTTTTGAGTTTTTTTAGGAAACTAAGATATTAAAAAAGGCTCCTCACAGGAGCCTTTTTTAATTAAGGTCAGAGTAGTTTTATGTGCAGTGAAGCAAATGGTTCACCTGAGAACATATAATTTTTTAACAATTTTAGGTGAGTTTTGTTTTGCTTTAGTTCTTATTGTGATATGCGGGCCGTTAGCTCAGTGGTAGAGCAGTTGGCTTTTAACCAATTGGTCGATGGTTCGAATCCATCACGGCCCACCAGGTTTGCCCCTGTGGCGGAATAGGTAGACGCAACGGACTTAAAATCCGTCGATGTTAAAGTCGTGCCGGTTCAATTCCGGCCGGGGGCACCAATTTGCAAAGTGTGGTTGAGGGAGCTGCTGATATTGTCTAGATAGAATACTTCTCTATCCCTCTCCGACCGCTTTTTACACTCTACCGTTCTTTGTAGAGTTTAAAAATTGAGTGAAGCAAAAAGAACCATGAAAACAGGTTTTTTTTACCAAATCAACTAATAGAAAAATCATTGTTTAACAATACTCTTAGGATCTTTACCTGATAAAAGATGGTTTATTTTTTCCACAGAAACCGATTTAGCACCACCAGCACCAGGGTGTCCGCCGCCACCAAATAATTTTGCCAAAGGAATCATGTTGTGGTTTTTTGATCTCCAAGAACACTTTGCGATTCCAGGTGAAACAACATGCCAAGTAAATCCAAAGTCGCTCTGTTCCGCCAGTTTCTTTCCAGCATATGATGCTAGGTCGTTTGGGACATTAAGTGCTAACCCGTGAAGATTGTTCATTGTAATTGGGATTGCTTTATGAATTATCCTATTTACAAGCGACTCTATTCCTTTCCTGATTAAAGATCCATCTTTCATTACATTATTAAATTCAACCTCTAGTCTGTTATTAAAATTATCCCATTCTTCAAAGTCCAATGGGAGAGTGTCTAAAAAGTTGCAGACATCTCTAGATCCCCATATTTTCCAAGCCAACAAATCTCTATCTTCAATACATTTAATTAATAATGGGAGATCTGTATCAGGAAAAGCATCCATCCAAGCTAACGCTGCTCCAGAATGGTTCATATTAAAATAAGCCTCCTTGAATTCGCTTAGTTCATCATAAGCAGCCTGGTGGTGATCTATTAACCTGAAAGAAGAGGCTTTTTTACTTATTTCTTCCAGTGTTGTTAGTGGTGCAGAAACATCAACCATTACAACGTGCTGTCCAACAACCTCTTCCGGAATCGCATCGTGGTAATCAAAGGCTTGATAAATGGCTTTTTCTTTAAGTTTCTTCCAGTACGACCAAGCAGCGCCAAATCCATCTGAACAATCAGCGTGGTACAAAATTAACGTTGGTTCATTCATAAAATAAAAAAGTAAGAGGTAGTGTAAAACTAATAGCTAAAAAAATATAAAAATCAATCACAGTTTTCTATCTTTTTACATTTTTCTTTCAAGTATCTATATTCAAAGTGAATAATTTTTATTATTATATGAAACAGTAAAGAAATAAACAAACCAACAACAACTCCGCCAATCACTAAAGAAATTGCGCCCTGATAATAGAATGTGTTCTCTGCTCCAAAAAACCGCAATAACATATCTCCTATTTTATATGAGCCGACCAATACAGGGGCTGATGTTAGAGGATTAACTAAAAAAAGTAAACCTATAGAAACACTTAAGTTGCCCTTAAAAATCCAACAAAAAAGAATCGCTAACGGTATATCAACGATGGGTAAAGGTAAGCACGTTAGAATGGCACCAACATAAACTCCAGAAATTATTGCGTTTTCTTTAAAAGACCAAAAACTGTTTGATATATTTAACAACTTTATAGCTTTTTTACTGAAGGGAATTGTGCTTAACTTTTTTCTAATATTGTTTTGCCTTGGCATTTTCTTTATTATTTTTTTTGCTAGTCTTTTTCTAGCATAAATTTTTCTTCTAAGTACATGTACTTCTGTCTTTTCCATAATAGAAAATGCCTAGAGTTAAAAGGTTGTATGTTTAATTGTTGACTATATCAGTGAATAGTTTAAAAACAAGTTTGTTTTTTGAAAAATAAAATTTTAAATATGTTTAATTTTGGAATAAAAGAAAAAATTAAAAAAATGATGGGTATAAAAAGCTCGTTTGTAAAAGTTTATGAACAAAATGTGAAGGGTAGAGATTTTGTTGTAGGAGACTTGCATGGGTGTGTTGATTTATTTTATATTCTTCTAGAACAAATAAAGTTTGATCCTTTAATTGATAGAGTTTTTTCAGTTGGTGATTTAATTGACAGAGGTCCTAATTCTTTAGAAGCGATTGAGCTTTTAAAGAAAGATTGGTTTTTCAGTGTTATGGGAAATCATGAATATTTCTTGTTAAGGCACATAATAAATCCAAATCAAAGCAAACCATATGATGATTTGTGGTTGAAAGGTGTAAAATCAAATCCTTTGAAGTGGAAAGAGTTTTGTGAAGAGTGGTGCCCTGTGTTATCAAAGCTCCCGGCGGTTATCATGGTTGGAGAGGGCGGAAAACAATTCAATGTCGTCCACGCAGAAATTTACGACGACAAGGAGATGCTAACTGACAGAATGATTAAAAAATGGGGTTTTTTCGACCCCAAAAAAGCATATTTTAGAACAATAGAAGGAAGAGTTATATATCGAGAATATAGTAGAAATGGGGTTGTTAAAAGACTTCATCACCCCACAAAAATGAGTGTAACTTACTGCGGGCACAGTATTGTGCCTTACCCGTTAAGAATAGGTAAAATGGTTTATGTAGACACCGGCGCTTTCATGCCATATATAGAAGAAGAAGAAGAGGAGGTGTGTGCCGACTTCGGTAGTCTTAGCATAGTTGATACATATAAAAGAAAAATTTATTCAATAAATAAAAACTCAAAAAAAATAGAAGAAATAAAGGAGCCAGAAAAATTAACATAATAATTTAACTATTAAATAAACAAGAAAAAGCTAGCGTTCTTTTGAGTTTATTTTTCTCTTGCTCAATTTCCCGATTCTACAAAGACAGGAAAGTAATGGGTTCTGCTACTGAGTAGTCTTGTTAATTTGGTTTATTCTTGCGGATCTAATAAGGTTAAGAGGTGGAATAAGAGGAATAAGTTGGAGTTCTTTTGTAACTTACCAAAAGAGTCGAGAAGAGAGAGGGTGTTGTTAGTAAAAACTAAAAACTAAAAGCTAAATTGAAAATAAGCTTTTCCTCAATATTTATAAAAGACTAAAATGTGGCTTAACAAACAAGGCAGACAATAAAGGTTAATATTACGTAGTTCTTGAATAAGTGTTGATTTTACCCGTTTATTGTGATTAAATGTAAAAAAATTCTAATTGGAGAAAAAAAATGAAAAAAGGTTTAGTGTTAGGTTTGGCTTTGTTAATTTCACCGATCTGTGGCGCTGAAAATGCAGCAATTTCTAGTTGGCATCAAGCAGTTAAAAAGGACTATCAATCAACGAACTTAACTAAAGAACACGTCCAAGTTATGCGAGAAGCCTTTATTTTCGAGTCGGATAACTTAAGTTTTTTAATAGGAAAGTTAAGTGATGAGATAGCCGGGGAAGAGTGGTCAAATTGTTCAAAGACAAGCGAAGTTTCAAAAGAAATAGCCGAAAAAGTAAGGACACCGATTGGTATGTATAGAGCGATTAGAGCCTTGGCAAGAGCAGAAAAAGAAGGCTGTCCTGAAGTGAATGACGTTTTGGCAAACTTTAATTTTTCAAAACAAATGCTGTTTGCAGGGTTTGAAGAGGCGAACGGGCTAATAAAAGATCCGAATTTTTCAAGCTGGTTGTTGGCTGACTTGCCAAGAGAAATTGGTTTAAATCATTTGTGTAAGGTTGAAAAAGCACAAAGGATGAGGAATGAGAAAAAGAATAAATCTGATTTAGAAAAAGAAGTTTTATCGTGTTATGAAACTATAGAAATAAAATCTTAGTTATTTTTTTTAGTATAACAAAGCTGTGGGGGTTTCACGGCTTTGTTGTTTTTTGTCTTTTCGTTTCCAAGTCCTTCATTACCGCATCATACTCTTTGGTTAGCTCCATGTCAGCGCCCCAATAGGCTGAAATTTTTTTAGCGTACTCCATTGTGTCATAGAGTATTTTTTCTTGTTTTTCATCTAGGGTTTCTTTTTTTAAAAATGTTTCTTTCCAATCTGTTAAAAATTCACCAATAGAACCATGACTGTAGCTTTGTGTAGATTCGTCAAATTTCCCAACGATTTTGTTATTAATTTGCTTACTCCATTCAGATTTATCCTTTGCTGTTGTTTCATCTGAGTGTCTATTTTTATATCTAAATAAAAGCTCCTTCATTCTTTCATCAGAAAAATTGGGCCACATTTTATCAGACGGTTCCTTTCTCCCCCTAACCAAGGCGCATCTCTTCTTGTCTTCATAAGACAAAAAAGCTCCTTGGTAAATTTTTTGCTCAACATCATTATAAGGCTCTGTTTTTGGAAGTTCAAAAATAGCTTCTTTTATTTCTTCAAGCCACTTACTGTTAGTTAAAAAAGGTTTAATTTTAGAATACCTTTTTTTAATCTCCTCACCCGAAATACCAAGCCTGTTCCAATTTACCTTTTTAAGTTTTGAGGGGTGAATAATAATTGAAGATTTGTTTGTTCTAACCTGACATATAGCGCTGTTTAAACTATCCCTGCCGTCTGCTTTTTTAAACTTGTTTAGCAATCCCTTTCTTGGGTTTTCAATGAGTTCGTTGAAAACATCTTCGCTGCTTGTAAAATCAACACACCAATATTGATCTCCAAAATTTTTAACCTTTAAAAATGGTTGAATAAAAGTTAAACATCCTTGAGTTGACTTGACAAACCCACTTACCAATCCCAAAAGATTAGAATGATTCAGATTTTCATCCATTAACCGAGCAATGTTTTCCTTGCCTCTCATTGAATAAATGTAGTCAAACAAATCTTTATCATGAGTTCTAAGAGTTTGCGCTAAGTTTAAAGTCGCTTTAACGTCAGACAAAGCATTGTGCGCTTGTTCTTGTATTAAATTGTTTTCTTTTGCTAGGTTTTCAAGTTTAAAATCTGGTGTCCCATCCTCTTTTTTAGGCCAATTTAAACACTCTGGAGATATTGCATAAAAAGCCCTGGTTAAATCTATTAAATCCCACCTTGAATTACCATTCTTGTTTTCTCTATCATAAATTTCAAAAAAATTTCTATAAAACAAATTTCTTGTAACCTCATCATCAAATTTTATTGTGTTATATCCTAAAGAACATGTGTCGGGTCCTATCATTATCTCGTATATTTTCTTTGCAAACTCGTACTCTTCAAGTCCTTTGGTTTCTAAATCAAACGGGTTTATTCTGGTAAGTGTCATCGCAGAAGCTTTAGGAATCACATCCCTTGTTAGTTTACAATAAAAATTCCACTCCTCGCCAGTTGGCGTTAGGTAATTGTCTGTTTTCACCGCGGCAAATTGAACGGGTCTATCTAGGGCTTTGTTTATCCCAGTGGTTTCGTAATCATGCCAAATAAAGTTTCTTGTGTCCGTTAGTGGATGGTTTTCTGTGCTCATTTTTATATTTTGTTTTTTAGATGTGCAATATGATAACTCTATTTTTTGTTTTTCAAAATGTGGCTGATGTGAAAGGTTGTTTTTTAACAAGAAAAAGAATAAAATAAAACAAAAAGTATTTTTTTAAATTTTAGAAAAAATAATCGTTTTAATTGTGGAAATAATTAGTGAAAAAGTTTAAACAAATAAAAAGAAACAAAACAAATTATAAAACAGGTTTTTTGTTTTTGAGATAAAATTCAACAAAAAAATTAAAATTTAAAAAATAAGAATTTTTTTGACAAAATAAAAAATAGAGGTAAAATTTGTTAGCGAAAACATGGATTTTCAAAATGAAAAATAAATCAGACTCTTTCAATATAATTGCTAACTCGTCAACGAAAACGTTTGTCGTGACAGTAAGCGCTAGAACTCTGTTTGACCTGAAAGAAAGTAATGATTTTTTTGAAAAGAACGGACACAAAGCCTACGAAGAGTACGAAAAGTTAAATGAAAACGTTGTATTAAAACAAGGGCCTGCTTTTAATTTGATTAAAAAATTTTTTAATATAAACGAACAGTTGCCTCCAGGGTATCCAAAATTTGAAGTTGTTTTGGTGTCAAGAAATAGTGTTCAAACAGCGGCAAGAATAATAAAAAGCATAGAACAATACAATTTAGACATAGTGAGAGCAATATTTACTGATGGACAACCAACAGCAGAATATGTTAAGGCTTTAGGCACTGAGTTGTTTCTTTCGTCAAATCCTTCATCTGTGAAAGAGATAATTGATGCTGGCATGCCTGCTGCACTAATAGTAGGTGATTTTAAGGAGAATAACAACAATGATGGAAAATTACATATAGCTTTTGATGGAGATGCGGTGCTTTTTGGAGACAGTGCAGAAAAAACTTTTGGAAGTTCTGGTTTAATAGGGTTTCAAGAGCACGAGTATAAAAATAAAGATGTTCCATTAGAGCCGGGTCCTTTCAAAAGTTTTTTGGATTTAATTCACAATATACAGGTTGCTTTTGAAAGTTTAGGTGACAAGTCTCCGATTAAAACTGCTTTAATAACTGCTAGATCTATGCCTGCCCATTTAAGAGCTATCAAAACGCTACAAAGTTGGGGTGTAAAAATTAATTCTGGAATGTTTTTAGGTGGAAGAAATAAAACGCCATTTTTAAAGTGCTTCAATGCGGACATATTCTTTGATGATTCTAAAAACAACATTGATTTAGCAAAAGATAGCGTTTTGTCAGCGCACGTTTTGTTCGGAGTAAGAAATTCTCCTGAAGCAGATGATAGTAAATTTTCTGGTGGCAACCAAGTAAAAAATATAGAAGAAAGAATGGTTGTTTGCAAAAAAGTGGTCGGAAAAGCACCGCAGTTAGTCTAACCTCTCCTGATCAGGATGCTTCCCTGATCTCCACCAACCACTTTCTACAGTTAGCCGAAGGAATAAACGGTTGAGTATATGACTAGTCGCAACAGCAGTCCGCCGATTTGTCCTGCGTAATATTTGGTTTGCGGACTGTTCGTAAATTTTACTTGTTTTGGAAAAAATTATTTTTAAAAACCAAACAAGGCAAGTCTTACAACTCTCATGAGTATTGGAAGGCTATGCAAACCCCTCGTGAAAGACGTGTGACGCAGGATAAAGGTTTGATGTAAAACAACCAAGTCTGTAAGGTGTTGGTTGCGACAGTAGAACTAAAGATGGTTTAGTTAGAGAAACCACTAGACAAAAAAGAAAATAAATTATAGTTTTATTGTTTTAAAAACAGGCGTTTGCTTTATGGAAATAATAGATTTCAGCCAATCTCCTTTAGAGGCCCTAAAAACACTGCGAAGGACTGTATACGACAAAACCTGGTGGCACTTCGAATCCGAAACAGATCCGCTTAATTCAAAAATAAGTTTTCTTCTTAGCGTAAACCCGAGAGAGTTGATATTTGCCTCGCCAAGCGGAGGGGTTCCGGGACAAAAAAAAGGAAGCCTTATTGTTGCTAGTGCTAGAGTAGATAAAATACCATTAGAAATAATTCTTTCTAGTCCTGAAGAAGTTCTTTTTGAAGAGCAAAAAGCGTTAAGATTTTCTTGGCCTTCGTCAATAACCCATTTGCAAAAAAGGCAGTTCTTCAGAATAAAGCCAACTAAGGAAAACCCGGTTTTTATTGGTTTATGGAACAGGAATAAAAATAACAGTTCTTTAATAGAAGGAAGTTTGGAGGTTGTTCCTGTGTTAGATTTAAGCCAAGGTGGAATTGGAATACCTTTAGAGTTAGAATTTGCAAAAGAAACATATCAAGTCTGTAAAATAGTCAAAAATACAAATTTAATTATCAATAGAAAAATGTTTTGTGTTGATTTAGAAGTGAAAAGAATTTTTTCATATAAAAATGAAGATTTTTCAATTCAAGTTGCTGGGTGCGTTTTTAAAAATCCAGAAATAGGTTTAATAAAAGAGATAGAAAAATACATTATGAAAGCGAAAAGTAATGGTGAAATAAAACAAGCGCTGTGGATTTAATTTTAAATACATTAAATTTTAAACCTTACCTGTGACAAGTTCTCGTGCTTCTTTTTTTGCCAATTAGCCTTTATTTATCAGTTTATTGTTTCACTTCATCTGGTTTTTGTTTAATGGGAAGGCGTCGTTGCTGCTGTATAAAACATAGTGTTTTTTTTTTGATTATACATCTCTCTTCAAAAGAACGCATTCAATTTTAACTGTTAGGCGATTTCGTTGGTTATCCACAAAATGTGGTTGGAAAATTATTGGAGATCGTCCAGGCTCTCTTGGTTAGAGCGCTTTTCTGATCTTATCCAACCACTTTTTTGAACTTAGCTTTTCGTTGTTATAACCGTAATAAGTTATTAAAAAAATAACAAATTTTTTAAACTATTTAAACGACAACTTAATTTAGTAGTTTAAAATTAAACAAAAACTTGTTTATAAGAAACATATAAACCTACGACTTTAAACGCTAAGAGATTTGAAATTTTACTCTGTTGGAAAATTAAAACCCAAAACAATACTTGCGAATAAGGCTAGGCGCTTGTTGAAATGTAGGCGTTTCACAGCGGTGCGTTTTTGTCGTGAACCATAAGAACTTTGACTACATTGACATTGCGCTAGATGGACCAACGCATCTAAGAAGCTCTCGACATGACCAACACTACCTCTAACTGTGTTGCCGACACTGATACCGCGGACAGCCTCTATCTATAGTGGAGGCGCTAAGATTAGCGCCAACATCGGACTGACTGGAAATACACGGTTTTATTTGTGGTGGCAGAAAGACAGATACTTCATAATGCGCAGTCGTCAGGGCTCGGAAAAAGGGGGGGGCAACGAAGCCGCCCAAAGCACCAAGGCTCAACGGACTACACGCGGACACCGCGCATGTGTAAGACTGATAGGCGAGCAAGCACCTTAGAAGAACAACAAGCCCACGTAAAGATTCGTCCTGGAACGCTGCACACGGTACGCATGTTTCGCTGTCTATGTCCAACGTAAGGTATTGATTTACGGGAGTCTTCTGATTGCTTGATTTTTTTTTTGGGGGGGGGCTGTATCAGACTGCTGTAATAAAACGCTTTACCACTAGATGCAATGGCTTATGTTAGCTTATAAACCAACAGAAAGAAGCCGTCAAAAAAATGACCAAACGGCCGCTGATGCAATTTTAACCGCCTCTACTACGAATACGACTTGATCACAGATGGGTACGGGTCCGTTGTCCTATCTACGCAGCCGAATCGGTAGTCGCCGGAACGGGAACCAGCATTGAAGCAGGTAGCTATAGTATTGAGCCTAGTAGAGGCGTCAGCGCGCGGCAGGTTTTATGTAAATTTCTCACCTTTGCGAGCATGTGTGCCTAGAGAACCCGTCGCCATAAGTTTGACTTGTTTGCTTTAGGACACTCACGCGCAGCACGCACGCGCCGTGCGTTCCAGGCGCACCGTCTGGCGGCAGACTCTTCTCAGGCTCTTGAATTCACAAGAACATTCTAAGTTGTTTATTTAGAAGTCCTTTTCAGAAAGCCGCAACAAACGCTTTACTTCCCTAGCCGACTAACGTATACTATCTGCGCTAGGTTTGTGAAGGACACTAAAATGACTACCAAAACGACTACTTTATTCGTCACCGCTGCTGACATTGTAAATGGTTACTACCGCAAGCGTAATATGATCTCCGATGGGGGTATTCAGATTGCGCCTGATCTTGGATGGGTTCGAGTTCGCGGTTCAATTCGTGCGGCTGAGTCAATCGTCGCCGGGGCGGGAACCAGCATCGCGGCTGGGTGGGGTATCGAGGCAGGCAAAAGTATTGAAGGCCTCAGCATCGAGGCTGGTGAAGTCATCAAATCCGGCGAGGGCATCATCGCTGGGCAGGGCATCGAGGCCGGGTGGGGCATCGAAGCGGGACTAGGTATCGAGGCCAGGCGTGGCATCGAAGCCGGACGGAGCATCAAGGCCGGCTCACGCATCGAAGCTGGACAGAGCATCAAGGCTGGATGGAGCATCAATGCCGGCTCTTGCATCGATGCTGGATGGGGCATCAAGGCTGGCGAGAGTATTAAATCTGGAAAGGGTATCAAGGCCGGGTTCGGCATCAAGACTGGCGAAAGCATCGAGGCCGGCGAAAGCATCGAAGTTGGACGGAGCATCAAGGCTGGATTTGGCATTGACGCCCAATGGATTTCTTGCGGACAGCAAATCTTCGCAGGTCTTTGTAATTGGCGCACCCCGACATCAGAGGAGATGGAGGTTCGTGCGGAGATTCGCTCTGGAACGCTCGCGCGCGGGACGCATGTTCCGCCTGTCAGCAAACTCTTGATTCACAATAGCCGCATAAGTCCTTGATTCAAAAGACTTTAAAGACTTTTAAGACTACAAGAGAAACCACTTTACTTCTCTAGCCGACTGGCGTATACTTATTGCATTGAGTTTATAAATTCTCTACAGCCAAGGATCTTCAGTTATGAATACCACTCTTACTGTCACGCCTGCCGATCTTATAGACGGATTCTACCGCGAGCATAATATGATCTCTAACGGAGACATTCAGATCGAACCGCATCTCGGACAAGTCCTAGTTCGCGGCTCTATTCGCGCGGTTGGATCAATAGTTGCAGGATCGGGAACTGGCATCAAGGCTGGCTCGGGCATCGGGGCTGGCGGAGGCATCAAGGCTGGATGTGGCATCAACGCCGGCGAAGGCATCAAGGCCGATTGGGGTATCGCGGCTGGAAAAGGCATCGATGTTGGGTAAAGCATCGAGGCAGGTCGGGACATTATGGGGTATCGGTGCTGGATGGGGCATAGAGGCGGGGTGAACCATAAAGGTTGGACGAGGCATTGATGTTGGGTGGGGAGTTAAGGCCGGCGAAAGCATCAAGGCTGGCGAAGGCATCAAGGCAGGATTTGGTATCGACGCTCAATGGGTTTCATGCAGCTTGCGAATTTTTGCTGGGTTGTGTGGTTGGCAACCCCCGACACCAGAAGAGATGGAAGTTCGTGCCGAGATTCGCTCTGGAACGCTCGCGCATGGAACGCATGTGCCGCCTGTCAGTAAACCCTTGATTCACAAGAGCAGCATGCTGATCGTCACTGCTGCTGATATTGTAAATGGTTACTACCGCGAACATGATATGATCTCTGACGGGGACGTTCGGATCGATCCACATCTCGGACAAGTGCGAGTTCGCGGCTCAATCCGTGCGGGCGGCTCAATCGTCGCTGGAGATGGAACCGGCATCGCAGCGGGCGAAGGCATCAAGGCTGGGTTGGGCATCAAGACTGGATTGGGCATCAAGGCTGGTAGATGTATCAGCGCTGGCGGAGGCATCGAGGCTGGTAAAGGCATCAATTCGGGCGAAGGTATCAACGCAGGGCGAAGCATCGAAGCTAGCGAAGGCATCGCGGCTGGATTGGGTATCGATGCTCAATGGGTTTCATGCGACCTTCGAATCTTCGCAGGTCTTTGTGATTGGCGCGCCCCGACACCAGAAGAGATGGAGGTTCGTGCAGAGATTCGCTCTGGAACGCTCGCACATGGGACGCATGTTCTGCCCGTCAGCAAGCCTTTAATTCATAAGAGTAGCATAAGTCCTTGATTTGAAAGGCTTTTCAGACTACGACAATAAAAGCTTTACTTCTATTGTCAACCAGTATATACTGCTTAGTCTTAGGTTGATAAACTATCCACACTCAAGGAGCCCTAGTTATGAGCACTACTCTTACTGTCACGTCTGCCGATCTTATAGACGGCTTCTACCGCGAACATGATATGATCTCCAGTGGAAGTATTCAAATCAACCCGCACCTCGGACAAGTGCGAGTTCGCGGCTCAATCCGCGCAATTGGTTCAATCGCCGCCGGAGCAGAAACCGGCATCGCAGCGGGCGAAGGTATCAAGGCTGGCGAAGGCATCGATGTTGGATTGGGTATCAATGCTGGCGAGGATATCGAGGCCGGTAGATACATCAAAGTTGGCGAAGACATCAAGACTAGCTTGGGCGTCAAGGCTGGATGGGGCATCAAGGCTGGCGGAGGCATCGAGGCTGGCGGAGGCATCGAGGCTAGTTTTGACATTGATGCTGGGCGAGGCATCGATGCTGGATGGTTCATAAAAGCTAGCGAAGGCATCAAGGCTGGCACGGGCATCGAGGCCGGATGGTGCATCGAGGCTGGATTAGGCATCGACGCTCAGTGGGTTTCGTGCGGCTTGCGAATCTTCGCTGGATTGTGTAATTGGCGCGCCCCGACACTAGAAGAGATGGAGGTTCGCGCAGAGATTCGCTCTGGAACGCTCGCATATGGGACGCATGTGCCGCCTGTTAGCAAGACCTTGATTCATAAAAGCAGTATAAGTCCTTGATTTGAAAGGCTTTTCAGACTACAACAATAAAAGTCTTACTTCTCTGGTTGACTAACGTGTACTGCTTGCGCTAGGTTGATACTCTCTTCGTAAAAAAGGAACCGCTGAAATGACTGCTCTCTCCTTCAATTGCGCCTACGCCGGCCCTGTGCGCTGCTGAAGTTTGTTTTGAAGATGCGTGCGGCTTGAATGACTCCGAGCATTTTGTGGCAGCATGCGCCAGCATCTATGGCACCCTCTTTTGCAAATAAGCACATCTGATGAACACCGAAAAGTCTCAACGCCAGCTTGATCTGTTGCACTCGGTAGCGATAGAGGGCTGTGCGGCGGAAACAGCGGTCAAGAAATCCGAATCTAGGTTGGGCGAGACAAGAATTGTCAAAAAAATCAGGTCGACAAATCTACTTGGACTACTGATGAGCACAGGAACTCCAATCCAAATGGTGCTTTAACCAACATACGCCTACCTTACGGACTGCCTACGCGCCTTACACTAACGCACATAAGATGGTCGAATTTTACGGTTTCTCAAATGGGCGGGTAATCAGCACCAACTGTTGTGTTTGTGGTGAAGTTTGGTTTATTGCTGCCACATCTGCGATTTACTTCTAGAGCCAATTTTAACAGGCAGCACAACGCAACGCGTAATTGTGTTTGAATTAGCACCTTTTAAAGTTTCAGCTTGCGTTGTCAACATCACCTTAATAAAAAACAACCGCATTCATTTAACACGAACGACCAAATTAATTTCAACAGGTGTGTGATTTTCAAAACCGTCTTTTAATAATCAAAAAAGACGCCAACAAACAGAGCAATTCTAAAAACAAAGCCTTACTTATAGCTAGACACCACAAACAGGTAATCGTCAGTTTTATGTCGTTATATAACTACTTGCGTTTAGTTGAAAGCTTTTTTGGTTAAAAACAAAACAAACTAAAATCTTGATTTTGTTTTGTTTTTATTGTTTGATTTTTCAAGTGAAACATCTTGAAGAAGAATGCTTTTTTCGTACTTGGCAGACAAGTAAGGATTTTGCTTGATCTCGGAAATAATTTTTTCTGAAAGAGCAAAGAGTGATTTTAAGCTTTCATCTTTTTCTTTTTTGTAAATAAAATCTTCCAACAACTGAAAGTAATTTCCCCACACTACAGGAATACAGTATAAAGAATCGTGCGGACGTTTGTAAACTAACGCTTTTTCTTTATTTTTACTGTAACCTTCATCAGCTTCTTTTTTAAACTCTGAAACGCTTTTATACATTTCTTTATTGTTTATTTTTTGACTCAACTTGTTTATCCACTCAACGTATTCTTCAATAAAAATTGGATTTTTACTTAAAAAAACATCATGCTTAATTTTATTAGTATTGATTATATTTAAAAACATAGAGAAAGAACCACCAGTTATTTCTATTGAATTTTTAAACAGATCTTTTGCTATTTGACAATTTTTTGTATTTTTTATATAAGTATTTTTATCTATAAAATCTTTTGCGCAGCCTTCTTCGGAAGAATAATAATCTTTTAAAAAACTAACAACCTCAGGAAACTTTTTATGGTTTATTTTTACCATCATTAAAGATTCAAATAGATCTTTTTTATTTAAAAAAATTGAATTTTCTTCATTAAACAACACTTGTATTAAATTTTTATTTTCTTTCTCTAATCCTTCTATGACTAAAATATTAAAATAAAAATAAGGAATTTCACTTAATAAAACTTCTATTTTTTCTTTTTCATTTAACGATGTAGCAACTTGTAAATTTGAAAGTAGGTTGTTTCTTATCATAGTATTTTTTTTACAGTCACAAGAATTATAACCTTTTTTTATTTATAATCAAATTATTTGTTAACTAAAAAATTTTAACTCCTCCAATTAACACAAGGAGTGTGGTGTTAAGAATTAATTAATTTTACCCAAACTGTTCAAAAACAACCTTATTTCTTCCCATTTTTTTAGCCTCTAAACTTAAAAAATCTGCTCTTATTATCGCATCATTTACAGTCTCATTTATTTTCTTTATGACGCCTCCTATGCTTACTGTTGTGAGAATTGGATCGTTTAAACTTTCCACGGACACTCTAAGCTCTTCAGCAAAAAGATACAGTGATTTGCGGTTTGTGTCTGGAACCAAAATCCAAAACTCCTCTCCGCCAGGCCTGCATACCAAACTTCCTGATGGTGAAAAATCAGACAACAAGGCAGAAACACTTTTTAACACCTGGTCTCCAATCACATGTCCGTAGTTGTCGTTAATTAATTTAAACTTGTCTAAATCTAAGCACAAGATCCCTGGCGAAGTCATTTTTCCACTTAATTCAAGTGAAGACAATTGTTTTTCCCACCCGGCTCTATTCAGCAAAGACGTTAGCGGATCTATGTGAGCCTTCTTGCTAAGCTCTTTTCTTGATTGAAAAACTTTGTAAGCAATTTTTAACCTAGCATTTCTTAAGACGAATCCTGAAAGAGAAGCAACCAGCAAGAAATAGAAAAAACTTGAACTTTCTAACAAGGAAACACCACTTAAAAAAAGGAATAGAAAAACAATTAAATAGCCTAAAAAATTATTTAGAACGAAAAACCCTGACTGATTCCATAAAGAAGAATTAAGAAAGAATATTATTGCTACAGGCACTGCAACTTGATAGAACATTTCGTTGCCTGGGCGAAAAACTTCTTGGGACAGCGGATGAAGCATAAAATAATTTAGGCTTTGTAAAAACAAAGAAACTAAAACCGCACTCTCATTAAAACTTCTTTTTGGCGTGAAGGAGAAGAAGCACCCAAGCATTATCATCAACGGAAACAGGAAGCCGTATGAAAACTCGATTATTGGAAATGAAGACAAATCATTGATTATTTGTGGGGTTAATAAAAAAAGAAACACTAAATGGGTAAGTGAAAAAACAATAGACCACTTCATTATTAACCTTACGTGGCGTAACGAGTAGAATATTTGTTCTCCTATAAACCTTTCAGTCCAAACAGGCAGATTTAACAAAGAAAATATTTTATTTCCTAATTTTTCCAAAAAAAAGTCACCCCAATTGTCAAACTTGCTGCTGTTTGATAACTGGGGTAGTGTTAGTGAAAAAAAGTCACCTTCTTCGTTGTAGTCACTTTTATCTTTTCTAATTGCAAAGAAGCTCTTCATCTTTTTATTTTCAAAAAAGTCAGTTTACTTTATTTTTATTATTGTAGAAGTCAGTTTTTACAATTTATTTTTAATATGTGATAATGTACACTATTTAAAAGAGATTGCTTTTTTGTATGTTATCAACTCTCTTTTTAATTGTTGGGTGGGTTGAAAAAAGCTCAACCATTTTTGTTCCGTTAATGCCAAAAGCTTGAAGATTCTTAGGTAGACTATTGTGTTTTTTGTTGTTGTAAAGATAGTCTATTTTATTTAACGCACTTATCATTTTGTTTTTTCCCACAAGGCTTGCGGCACCCAAATCTGCTTTATATTCTCTTCTTCTTGAAAAATGCATTACCAATATTGAGGCTAGAAAACCAAACATAATTTGAAAAACCAAACTGCTTACAAAAAAACCAATCCCTTGCCCCTCTTCATTTTTAAAAATTAATTTATCAACAAGTTCACCTAATATTCTTGAGATAAAAACAACAAATGTGTTAATTAGTCCTTGAACTAGGGTCATTGTAACCATGTCGCCGTTTGCTATGTGGCTTACTTCATGAGCGATTACAGCTTCTACTTCGTCATTATTTAATCCTTGGAGGAGTCCAGATGATAAAGCCACAAGTCCTGAATTTTTACTTCGCCCTGTTGCGAAAGCGTTAACTTCGCTGGAACTATAAATCGCAAGCTCAGGCTTGTTAATAGATAATTTTTTTGATTGTGTTTCAACGATATTCAACAACCAAGCCTCATGGCTGTTTGCGGTTTCTTTTTTTATTATTCTAGCACCAGTGCTCCAAATAGCTATCTTTTTTGATAAAAGCAGCGAAATGAAAGCGCCTGAAAAACCAACCAGTGTTGCTATTAAAAGGTGTCCATACAAACCAGAATTGCTAAAGTTGAAAAAAACTGACAGCACAGACAACGATAATGAAATAGTTGCTAATATTAATATATTTGTTAGTAAAAAAATTGAAATTCTTTTAAACATTTTATCACCTCATTTTATACAGAGCTTAGCTGCATAAAGTATTACAATTTGCTAAAAGCAATACGGAAAAATGAAAAAACATTTAAGAAATGAGTAAAAAACAACAAAATTTAAAAAAAAGAAACCTTTAAAACTGACACAATATCACGCCGAAAATAAAACACAGGCTAGGATATACAAGGAACAACTGAAACCTTTTTTCTTCTAGTAAAAAAAAAGCCATTTTCTCACTACAACCAAATCGAGCTTTATTCATTTTATTTTTACAGATCACCAGTGCGTTTTTAAACTCTCGTACTGATTTACTGCACAGATTTTCTATACTAAAAATTTACTGACTTCACTTCTTGCTTTACTTCTTATCAAACCTTGGACCAACACTATAAACGATTACAGTTTTACCTTTTGCGTATATCTTTCGCCTTTCAACTAAGGTTTTCAAAACCTTACCAGCCATCTCTCTTGAACAACCCACCATTTTAGACAGATCTTGTCTTGAAACTTTTATCTGCATTCCTTGTGGGTGTGTCATAGCAGAAGGCTCTTTCGTTAACTCAATCAATGTTCTATATATTCTTGATATGACATCCAACTGGGCTAAACTGCTAGCCTTTCTTGTGGTATCCAACAATCTTTTTGTAATGTGCTGCGATATTAACAAAACAATATCCAAAGAGTGTTCTTTTAATTCATTTTTAAGTAAATCTTTTAAATTGTTGATTTCTATTTCAGCCAATTCACAATCTTCTTTTGCTTTTAAAAAAACGTCTCTTTTGGTTGCTTCAACAAAAAAACCCGCCTCGCCAACAAAACTGTTTCCAAAAAGGTGGGCTAAAATCATCGTTTTGTCATTTTCTTCAACTAATATAGCTAATGAACCCTTTAAAACGAAGTACATTCTGCTAGCGCAGTCACCAGGTTTAAATATGTACGATCCTTTTGGGTATTTTTTCTTTTCACAGTGTGATAGAAATTTCTCTAAAGGAACATTTGTTTTATTTTTTTCACGCAGCATAGTATTTATTAAAAATTAAAAATTAACTTTAACTCTTGGAATCGCTTTGTCAACACAATCAACATTATAATGTTGATTTAACGTATGAAAAAAAATTTCTGCACCTAATTTTAAACTTGTAATAGTTGTTTGTATTCATAAACAATTTAATTGCTAGCCTCATGCGTTGCGCCTAGAAAAAAACGCAACGCATGGCGAGGCAGATAACAGAGCTTTCTATGAAACTCTACGCAGAACTATTATGTAGCCGTAGATTAAAACTTAAATACAACTGCTGCTGCTAGCGTATCGCTTTCCCTCGACCCCTTTAAACGGTTTTCAATCCTCGAGTATTCAGCCTTGAACGCAACGTTATCTCTAAAGTCGTGCCTTACACCTACTGAATAGTGTCTGTCGTCCACACGATCATTTTCTAGCACGTTGCTAACAACAGCTCTGAACCGACTGTCTAACGGGAGAGTATCTAAATCGAGATGATTAACCGTTCCCTTGCTTTGCCCATAAACTACAAAAGGAGTAAATTTACCAAATCTATGTCCTAGGCTAACATAGAAGCTTTCTTTGTCTGATGCTGCAGAATTAGCTAATTTTACTTGTGTATATTCAGCAGACGCTACCCAATTGTTTTTATCAATTTCCACTCCCAAACCCTTGAGCGTTCCTTTGTCTCCGTCATAAGTTAGCTGTGAGGACAACCAATTCAACCCGTTTGCCTGAAGTAAAGCTGCTGGCTGATCTAAAGCAGTCCCAAACACAGAAACATCACCCTGAAAGTAAGAAGCTCTTGAAGAAAACCAATCATTGTAAGTTACATTGAGAGATAAACCAGCAATGTCTTTAACTTCAGTACGATAATCCGACCCTGAAAACCTAGCATCCCCGTCAAAAGAACCGTAGACTATTTGCGTCGAAGAATGCCAATTTTCGCTTAAGCATCTGTGGTATAGCAGCCCCACGCCATCTATATTGGAGATGCTGGAAAGTGACGCGCTATAAACAGCCGCCGGCAGTCTAACCCAAGGGTGAGCATAACCAACATCTAAAAAATTTGAATGCTTGAAGAAAGATGCTCTTTGTCTGCCAAACTTTAAAGAAGTGTTTTCTGTAAGATCCCACTGAACGTAAGCTAAAGAAAGCTCTGCCTCATAGTCATTTTGTCCTTTAGCAAGTAACTGAGCCGTTGCTGTAAAGTCTTCTGACAAATTAGCATCTAATTGCAAGCCTAAAAGAGACTCTTCTCTGAAGCTAACATTATTACTATAATTCTCATACGGTATTTCAGGGTGCGCATCGTCTGTTCCTAGTGTTGTGCCACCAGCTACTTGACCGAATCCGCTTATTTTGATTCTGTCATTGGCAATCGCGTTTGACGAAGATAGTGCTAACAGTATGCTAAAAGTAAGTATTTTTTTAGACTTCATAAAAACTCCATTGTTAAAGGTTGTGTAAATATAAAAAAAAATAATTTAAAGTCAACCCCTGAATCGCAATCGTAGCTGGTTTTGTAAAGATGAAATAAAAACGTGTTTACTTTTAGCGTAAAAATAGCAATAAAACAGTGCGATGAGGAGTAAAAAAAAATAAACTTATTTGTAAAAACGCTTATCCTCAAAAACAGAGAAATAAACGAACCAGCTAAAAAAATGGCTAGGTGTAAAACGTGGTTGGAGAAGATCAGAAAAGCGCTCTAGTCAGGAGATGTTGGACGATCTCCAACAATTTCCCAACCACATTTTGTAAATAGCCTAACAAAACATCTAAACTGTTTTCTTTTTTCATCATCAAGGCCAAATAATTTTTCTTCTTTTCTTTTTAGTGTTCACTTCTTTTTCTAAATGTAGATCTTCGTTGCTGTTAATAATCGCCCTTTCTTTCAACAGTAAAATTCTTTCATTGCAAACAATAGAAAGAGCCCTTGCTTGATTTATCGCAGAGCTTGCAAAGCAATCAGATAGAACACCGCCGTAACCCGTCTTCGATTTTTCAATAAGCTCATCGATAAGCGATTCGTTTATCCCACCCCAAACCCTCCATAAATTTAAATAGCTTTCCCATAAGTCAATGGTTTTATTGTTTAAAGGAGGCTTTCCTTTTCCAAGCCTCCAATTTAAACCGCCCGGCTGATATCCCTTCACATCGCACTGATAATGTTGCTCTACTGTTCTTCCATCAGGCATTACTGCACACAGGGCTGAGAATCTACTATCTCCTTTTGTGCTACACTCATAACCGCCTCTTCTTTTCCAAGTTAAGTTTGTTTCTTCTTTAGTATTATTCATGTTTTTCCTTTTATGCGTTTTTATTACTGCATCAATTGTATCGTAAAAAGTCGCAGCTTTTATAAAAAAGATTGAAAAAAAAAATTTACATTATACAATCTGTTTAAGTTTTTCTTAAATCTAGGTTCGCAACAATAAACTTTAATATGTGATGCTACGATTAAAAAGGTTGCTGAAGAAGTAAGCCTGATTTCAAAAACATTAATAGGGTTATGAGAGTCTGTTATACATCATTAACGTGGTCGTCGTGTTTGTGTTTGCTAAAATGAAATACGCTTACTGCTCAACTCCACAAATCTAGCTACCAGAAGAAATTTTTTTTAAATTTCTATTAAATAAATAAGAATAAAAAAGCTACTCTATTTAAACAAGCAAGTAAAATAAGATAAGATAAAATGTATATGTTAAATCTGATAAACAAATTAAAATCTTCTAATGTTCCGGTAGAAGACTACCCCATTCCCAGTGATTTCTCAAAAAATAATCCAAACTATTTTTTACAAATATCAGAGCACGAAGGAGCTACTAATTTTTTACAGATAGTAATTAATTCTAATTTAGATACCTCAGAGTATGAAAAGTTGTGTGGTTTTTATCTTTCTAATATAAGAAAAGAAAAAATAAACTCAATAAAAGAAAAAGCCTTGTCATACTTCGAGAATGTGTTTTATCAGTTTTTCAGCAGGTCAGGTCCTCCGGCTGGATGGTTTAAGGATGCGAGCATAGAAAAATTGAAAGTGTACTTTGAGACGAAATATTTATTCCTAAAGGAAACAAACGAAACAATGCCGATAATTGAGGGTGGGCCTTTTTATTCTAGCGTGTTTAAAAAGATAAGTTTTTTCAATGATCTTCACTCATTTAATGAGAAAGACGATGTTAAATTGTTTTCAAGGGTATTGCTAATTTCAGAAATATCTAATGTTTTTGAGTGTGATGTCGAAATAAAAGAAAAAATGAAAAATCTATTAACAGAACTTAAGGAGCTTCTAAAATTTGAATCGAGGAAAACAGTTGTTAAGTGTTATTCGTTGGTTTGCTACAGTACTCTCTCAAAATATAAAAACCCCACGTCAAATCCTCATTCAGGGATTGTTGGCTGTTCGGAAGAAACAAATCAAGAGAAGTTAAATTTGTTTTTTGATTATTTTTTAGAAACAATCAAAAGCAGGGCCGACTATGAGGATTGTTTAATTTTGTTTTTATATTTAAACCAGGGCAGTATCATTGCCGAAAACGAAAATTGTTTTAAAAAAAAAGATAGAGTAATTGAAGAGTTAACTTATTTAAAAAAAGAAAAAATAAAAGAATCTTTTTTTAAAAACAATTTTTTCAGCCAAAAGAAACTTATTTCTAATTCTAATTTCTCATCGAGTTTATTTTTTAATTTTTTAATGAGTGAAATAAATTTTTCAAAAAAAGAAATTGTATTGATGCTGCTAGATAACTTTTTAAACAATAAAAAAGAAGTAAATAATTTCGATTTTTTACAAGGGCTGCTTTCTGTTAATTTTTTAAAATTAAAAAGTTTTGATGAGAAAATTGAAATTAACGAACTTGAAAAAATAAAAAAAGTGATTCGTTTAATGAGTTCCTGCATAATTTCCCAGAAGAGGGATTTGCTGTTTCAAATTTCAAGATGTTAATTAAGTGTTTGCTGCCTGAAAAAGAAGGAGACTTTTCGAATTCGTTAAGGTTCAATTTGGAAATACTAAATCCTTTAATAAGTAAAACAATTAATTTTTTACTTCAAAAAAATTCAAAAAAAGAATTAAGCAATATTGTTTTAGAGGTTTTTTCAGAAATTATCTATAATAAGACATCTATAAATTTAGGCTACACCTATAAAAGAACAGAGAAGCTAAGCGATGATGTTATTGTTTCAAGTTTATTGATGCCTGGAAATAAATACAGCGGATTCGATGAGATGGTTAGACAGCTTAAAAGTTATGATGAACTATGTTTTATTTTTTTAATAAGTTCGCTATCTGAGGCTGCAAAAAAAAACGGATTTAATTTATTTATTGATGGTGAACAAGAAAAAGTTGAGGAGTTTAACAAGTTTTTTGTTAACCATTTCAAAAACAAACAAATAACAGAAAAGTTTTTATTAAATGTTTCATCAAACAATAAAATAGAAAAAAATAAGAAAAATAATAACAGATTCTGATTTTACAAATTTGTTTCAAAAAGTGATCATGAAAAAATAAAAACAAGTAATGTTGCTTCCATCCTAAAGAAAAAGAACAAGGTAAAGAACAAGGTAATGCTGTTAAGCAGTTGAGTTAAATAATTAATAGAGTGTTTTTTAGGAAACAAAGTGTTAGAATAAAAATAGAAAATCACTGCTGCCACCAGTTTCGCTTGGTTAATGAATGGTTGGGTGTGGGATTTCGCAATACGATAATAAAACAGTTTAGCTTACACTTTTTTTGTTTTCTCTGTACTAAAAACCATAAAGCAATTTTTTTTACTAGTACAAATCTTGTGGTGATTGTTTTTTCTCACACAGAGCTTGTGTGACAAATAGCAGCGTGCTTTTTTTACTTTGGTAGCAGAACACGCTTTCGTTTAGGCTTTTTGCAAAATTTGGTTTGTAAAGATCAGGAGATCGCCGGGACTCTTCAGAATATCCTCCTAATCTTTTCTAACCAATTTTTCCATCTAGCTTTTTTTATTTGTACTTTTATTAGTCGTTTTTTAAAATTTCCGCTAGAATTTTTAAGATAAAAGAATCAACCTGTATTCAAGATTTGAAACGCTAGAAAAACAAAGATGAAGTATGTGTAGTATTTTTTTTGTAAAAAATGATAAGCAACTGTTAGAAAAAATAAACAAGAGACATGATTGTTTTTTTAGTTTCTGTAATATAATCCACGCCACATTGACTGTTTAAATCGTCGCTTCTCGTTTTTTAAAAAGGATTTGTTTATGTTGCTAAATTCTCTTCCAGATTTCTTCTTGTTTGGTGTTTTATCCATAGCGATACTGAGTGGCTTTGCGCTTAACAGGATTGATAAGGAAATAAAAAAAGAAAACCAAAAAAAATTTAATTTTGAAAGAAGTTTGTGGCGCTCAATAGCAATAGGAACTTCAGTTTTTGTTCTTATTAATTTCATAGGGTTTACTATACAAACAAGCTATGGTGTGTCTATGTTACCAACGATGCCGACTAAAGGCTTCGCTGTTGTTTACCATAACGCTTATCAAATCAACCTGCCATTCAATATAAAAATAGGAAGAAGTGAAATGCCATCAGTGGGAGACATTGTTGTTTCGAAGGTTTTCGATGAGGAGCTACAAGAATTACTACCACTCACAAAAAGAGTTCTGGCAGTTGAAGAAGACACAGTAAGATATGAAAAAGGAGTGTTTTACTTGAATGAAAAAAGTATAATCCGTGAAAAAGATTTAAATTCAATTTATAAAAATGAACCAATACAAAAAGCCAAAGTTTGGAATGGTAAAACAGAAAAAATTTTTAAAGTAGTCAAAGATAAAAAAGATATAAGAGAAGGTTTTTGGAGAATACCAAAAGGACATGTTTTCTTGGTTGGAGACAATTGGAGAGATAGTTATGATAGTAGGAATTTTGGCCCAGTAAAAATTTCAGATATTAAAGGTCAAGTATTTTTTTCGTATTCAACAGAAAGAGGAATTATTTTTTTAAAGTGAATCAGTTGTAATAAATAAAGTGTTGTTTTTGATTGAAGTAATGAAGCGCTCAAACCAAAATCATTTTTTATTAATTTTTTTTTCACAGACCTTCTAAGTGTGCGTTTTATAAACTTTGCGTGTTGTCGTTTGTAAAATTTTAATCATCGCTTCTTACGCCTTGTTCAATTTTTTAAAAAGCCTCAGGTTGTTTTTTGTCTAATGTGATTTTTTAAAGTTGTGTAGATTTTTTTTGTTAAGGATTAAAATAAAAAATTAAACTATTACAAGATTAAAGTTTTTTTTTAAAAAAGAATAACTGGTCATGTAATGAAAAGCTGCCTGCTGTATGCTTCAAATTTATAGTTGTTAACCACAGAGAAGCTAACATGCCAAAAGCATAATGTAGGCGATGTTGGTTGCAGAATCATAATTTAGCTCAGTCGAGGATTGTAGGGTTAGGCGCTAAATTCTCGAAACAGTGGCGCGAACGCGCTGCCGTTTTTGGTGCAGATTACAGCTAGACCACGCTGCTCTGATGTAGGCGGTGCGGGCGGTTAACCTTTCACGCAGCAGCTACTAATCATCGCGGTGCGGGTGCTAACAGTGAGGTTGTGGCAGAGCATGTCCGGTGCGTAAAAGCCACAACGCACCTAAGCTCAAACATACCGTCTACAGCACTGCCGCCGCTTCTAATAGAGAGCCGCTTGTCTAAAAAAAGAAGTCCTAGTGCTTTGTCTACAGAATGACAGGTAGTCGGCGGGTTATCAGCGGGTTTCCTGTTCGGTTCAAGCCCCAAACCTTTACCCTCACCTTCACAGCTAGCTTTGCACATCGAATAGGCGGCAAATACGCACTATCGACACACAGATACGGTCTAGAGTCTAACCTGTCAGATCTGATTCTTTCCAAAAGCGAGGCGTGTTTTTTTGTCGTGTTGCTCGCTTTTCTTTGCCGCAGGAATCCTGAACGTCTTTTATTCCTCTCTTGCAAACGACGTATGGGATCTATGGGTTTGGCAGCAGAGCGTTCCTGGTATACGACGGATTTACCATACTCGAATAGGTTATCGCTGTTAGGTAAGCTGGATTAAAACACCGGCTGCTCTATAGAGGGTTCTAAAATATAACGATGATTAAAGTTACGCAATAAAAGTCGATTTTCAAGTAACGCATAAAATTTTGTGTTGTTATATTGCTGCTTTTTTAAAAATACAACATTTTTTTTTCATATTTTATTAATTTTTTGTTGTTTTTTTTCGCAAGATTTAATAAAAAACTGTTTTTTTAAAATTTAGCTGTTTATTTTTTTATAAACAAATAGGTTTAAGTAACGAGAGGAACACTTTAATTTTTTGTTAAACTTCACTTTTTTGTTTTTAACAAGAAAAAAATGTAGATTTTTTTTAAGCAATATCTTATAATTACAGAAAGGATAAGTTGGAGTAGTTTATGAGTGTAAAATGGCAAATGTCTTGGAGGAAACCAAAAGAAAATGATAGTTGGTACTGGTCAAAAATAAAAATTGAATGGGATAGTTTGGCTTCTGATCAAGCCCCTAAGTTTATTTGGATTGGTTCTAAGTTTGATTTAGATAAAATGACAGAAAAATCTGAAAAGGAAATAAAAAAATTTATCAAAGAAGAATGCTTAGAGAATGCGTTAATTTACAAGTTGGAGATTATTAAAGAAGAAAAAGGAAAAAAAATAAAGAAAGAAAGAATGATTCTTTCACAGTATTGATTGTGTGAGTTTTTTAAAAAATAAACTTAACTATTAATTGAGTTTATTAGGTTGTCAATTAATATTCACAGATTGTTAACTGTTAGAGGTTAGAGATTATAAGTTTAAACTCACCCACTGTTACAAATTAGTTAGTTTGTGTTTTGTTGGTTGGAAAACCTAAAAGAAAACCTAAAAGAAAACCTAAAAGAAAACCTAAAAGAAAATCTAAAAGAAAAGTTTAAAGGTTAAAATTAAATTTTTCAAAGTTAATGAATTTATAAGTTCCAATTCACTCATTGTTTACAAATTAGTTAGTTTGTGTTTTGTTGGTTGGAAAACCTAAAAGTTAAAATTTAAGTTTTTTAAGATTAATTATTAGGAGTTATAAATTATGGCTAATTGAAAAAGGTGGTTGGAGAAGGTCTGGAAAGAGTTTTAATCAGGAGAGCCTGGGAGATCTCCAACAATTTTCCAATCAAGTTTTGCAAATAACCTAAATTATAAATCGTCTAAAGTTAGGTATTCTGAATCTTAAATCGTCTAACGGTTCGCAGTTGAAGGTTGTGAATTACAATTAACCATTGCTTACAGATTAGTTAGCTTGCTGATTTTAAAACTTATCTTTCGATCTTTTCCAACGCTTTCTTACAATACTAAAAACAGCAATTCTGAACAGTCTATTTGTCGGGTGCTATAAATGGAGCAAGAATTCGTTTTGGTTCGGTTCAGTTGATCGGGCGTTCAACTGCTTTTTGCACCTTACCCTCTGAATCGCTCACGGGTTATAGGTTAGTTAGTTTGATGGTTGGAAAACTTAAAAAGTTAGAGAGTCTAAATTTTAAATTACTTATTGCCTACCTGCTTTTCTTTTTAAAATCATCCATCAGTTGCAGATTGGAACCTTAAAAAGTTATGGGGGTATAAATTTTAAATTATTTGTTGCTTACAGGCTGGTTGATTTGTGGATTGGAAAACCTAGATTTTTAAAGAAGTTTAGTTTCGGTTCATTTCAAGTTATGCTTATGTTGAATTTTTAAAACCAACTTGTTTTGAATTTTGGTTGAGTTTTCAAATTAGTTTTTCTTTGTGGGATTTTATTGGAATGTCATTGATTAGTCCAGCGGTTTTTTTTGTTAAGGTAGAGAGATGTGTGGGTGCTGAGTTGTGTCCGGTCTATTTTTAGATGTAGGTTGATTGTTTGAAAAGTGTTGGATTGGGTAGGCGAAAAGCTTTTCTGTGTGTTTGTTGCTGCTGAAAAACTCTGCGTTGTAGTAAAAAACATTTTGCGTGTTTGCGGGTTTTATTATAAATAATTATAGGTTGTGTTTTGTTTGCGTTTATTTTTACCAAGTTAGTTTTATTGTTACGATAACACAGCTTCGCTTTACCAAGGGTGAAAGGTTTGGGTGGTTAGTGTTTTCCAAACTACGCGATTGTTTTGGTGTGTCGGGTTGGAGGGGTTAGGATTTAATTTGCGTTTTGATTATTGGAAAACCTCAAATGTTTTTTTATTTATATTTTAGGTTATTTGTAAATTGTTGAAGATCGTCCAGGCTCTCCTGATTGAAGCTATTTTCTGATCTTCTCCAACAACTTTTTATACTTATCCATATTTACTTATAGATTTAGTTTAGGGGGTGTCTATTAGTTTTCAGTTTTTCTTAAAAAGAAAAAAGAAATCGGGGTGCGGTTGTGTATCTGTTGTGTTTTTATTATTGTGGGAATTTTTTGGATAGGTTATGATAAGTTTAGGTTGCGTTCAATCAACACATCTAGGTTGTCGTGTCATATTTTCGGGTTTGGTGTGTGGTGGTATGGGGTTTTCAGGGAGGCATCGAATATTTTCTAGGTTTTTTTGTTTTGACTTATGTTTAGTTTTTAGTGTGTAAAATAAAAACAAGGAGATTGTTTGTGGATGCTGAAGGGTTTGTTAAGGAGAGCAAAAAAATCGAAGGAGGTTTTGTCTAAAGCTAAGCTGAATCGAATATTTGTGGGTTTTTTTGTTTTGGCTTATGTTTAGTTTTTGTGGTAAAGTAGTGTTGATTTAGTGTGTAAAATAAAAAAAGGAGATTGTTTGTGGATATTGAAAGTTTGTTAAGGGGAACAAAAAAAGCGAAGGAGGCTTTGTCTAATGCTAAGCTGATTGGAAGTGTTGTGGCTATTCACTCCGCGAGTAGGCGTTATCAAGAGTTGCGTAGTCAGCTAATGGAAAAAATTAAGTGTGGGGTTGAGTGTGGGGTTGATGTAGATGATTTGTGTTATGATGAGGAAGAGGTTGAAAAGGTTGATAAGGTTGGTGGTGAAGCAATAGAGGGGGGTTAGATACGATAAGATTATAATGCATTCACAATAATGTAGTCCTTAACAGAGTTTTGTTATTGTGGTAATTACTAGGCGGTTAGGTTATTTTATGTATTGGTCGATTCTGTTGTGTGGTGTGGGGATGGGTCTTGAGGTTTTGGTGCGTCGGGGTTTTATTTTTTGTATTGAGGTTTTCCAAAGTGTTAAATTTTAAAAAATAGTTTTTTTTGTTTTAAGTAGGTTGTGGGGATGTAGGCTGCTTGTAAAAGTTTAATTTTTATTTATATTAGGAGTAGGTAATGATTGAAGAAATTGTATTAGGTGATTTCTCTCACAGCCCTAATTTTACTATTGAAGAAGCTGAAAATTTTTACTCAAAAAAAGATGGGGTAGAGGTTAGGTATGTGTGCAGTTCGGATTTGAATGGGGAGGCGTTTTCTTGCGATATTTTTTACAGGGAGACTCCGCATAAAAAATTTGGGAATAGGTATTTTGGAATTTTTAAGCATTCTGGTGGTGGTGGGAGTGTTTTTATTACCGACGCTGACAAGATTGAGGATTTTATTTTCAGTATGATTTTGGATGATGATGGTGTTTTTCATTACAGCAGCCATCGTCATCACTACAAGAAAGTTGGAAGGGTTATGATTGATGGTGGGCGTAGCTACACGAGAACGAATGGTTATGTTCATTCTTTCGTTGTGCGTGATGGTAAGTTTGTGGTGGTTAATGACAAAGAGGTGTGAGAAAGGCGTGAGAAGTTGGGTTAATAAGTAGAGTTGGAAAATGCGGAAAAGAAAAACTGAGAAATAAATGAGAAGTAAAAATGATTACAAAGATGGGTATAAAAAAGAAAGAGATTGATGAAAAATCCAAAAAGAGGTTGGATCGTTTTCGTTCTTGTGTTATTCATTTTTTTAATGAAAAAGAAGTTGAAATGCTTAACTTGATAGGGTTAGGTTTGGAGGATGTGCATTTGTGGAATTGGAGTAAGGTCAAGTTTTGTTTGGATGAGGATAGGGGACCGAATTATCAGCAATCTCTTGAAGGTTTTGGTTCTGTTTCCGGGTGGAAGTTTGTTGGGCTTGTTTTAATGATGGTGGTTGTTTTTGTTTCTTCTGGTTTTTTGATGTATGAAAGTGTTTGGTGTACTAATCAGGGGGAAGTGTTTTGGTGCAATTCTTTTCCGATTTACTTGTTTATTTTTTTTGCTATTTTAAACATTTATTTGATTGATGGTGTTATCAATGAAAAGAAGTTTAACTCTATTAGGTTTGTCTATCATCTAAGACATCTGACTTGTCGGTTTGACGCTATGGATGATTTTAGTGATGTTAAGGAAAATAAGCAAAAAATACTTTTTCTTTACAAGGATTATTTAAAAAAAACAGGTAAGGATATTTTTTATGAAATTGATAAAAAGATGGATCTTTTTGTTTTAATAAAAGAGCACGATAAAAGTCTTTTGTTGATTGAGAAGTTGAAGACGCTTAAGCGTGAGGACAATAATTTTGATATGGGTTTGTTTAAAAAGTTTCCTTTCCATTCGGGGGTGCGCAGAATTCACGAGCATTGGATTGTTTCTTTGTGGGAGAAAAATAAAGAAAAATAAGTCAGTGTACATTCAATGCGTCTTCAAATAACTCAGCCCAAATTTTTTCTATGTGTTTGGCGATGTGGTATGCTAGGAGGGGTGGAACTGCGTTTCCTACAAGTTTGTAGGCTTCTGATGTGCTAACCTTATCTGTGATGAATGGGTAGTTGTCTGGAAAGGTTTGTATTCTAGCGCACTCTCTAACGCTTAGTCTTCTTTGTGGGAGGTGATACTCGTTGGTTATGAGTCCTCCATTTTCTTTTGTCAGTCGTCTAAATTCGATGTTGCCGTGGTGTTCTGATCTTATCGTGGGGGATATTTTATTAGGGTTTAGTTCTGTTTGTCCTTGGCAGTGTTTCCCGTACCATTTTGCTTTGGAGTAGTTTCTGTGTGAAGGGTCTTGGCTGTGTTCAGGTTCGGGGAGGTCTTTAAAAATTTGAGCTACTGAGATTTGTTTTTCCTTGTGTGTTGGAAAAGGATAGAAGTTTATTTGGTTATTTTTTATTTTTTCAATCGTTGCATCAGAAATTAGGTCTTTTCTTACGCCAATAAAAAATATACGTTCTCTATTTTGTGGGATGCCATAGTGTGCTGCGTTGAGTATTTTTGGTTCTGCTACGATATATCCCCCATTGATATTTTCGAAGTCTTTTGTGATGGTGTTTTTAACATCACCGAGGTTAGCTAACCCTTTCACGTTTTCTGCGATAAATATTTTTGGGTTGATGATTGCTATGGCTTCCCTTAGCCAATAGTAAAGCATGCCTCTCGATTCTATTGTTGGTTCGTTTGTGGTGCGGGTGTTGGAGTGTGTTATTGATGAGTTTAGTCCTTTTCTTTTTCCAGCGACACTGAAGTCTTGGCAGGGGAAGCCTCCTGTTACAATGTCGGCTTTTGGAAATTTAAATTCATTATTTTTTGCTTTCTTAACTAGATCGACAATGCTTTCAAGTTGAAAAAGTCCTTTTTTGTTGAAGTATGTTTCCCAGGATTGCTTAGCGCTTCTTTTTATATCGCACGCAAAGACTGTTTCAAATGAGGTTTCTTTGAGGGTGCATTTGTTTCCGTTTATTTTTTTTATCCAGTCGTTTTCTGTGATGGATTCGGTGAAGGTATCAAATCCTCCTTCAAATCCAATATCTAGTCCTCCACAGCCTGAAAAAAAAGAAGCTACTTTTATTTTTTTCATCATTCGTTTTCTTTTTTATAGTTTTACATAATAGGGTTTGGAATTTTAAATTTTAAATTAAAGAATGTCAAATTTTAATTAGCTGGTTGCGTTTTTTTACACCCCTTTCCAGTAGAATATTTGTATTCTGTTTGTTGTAGCGGCTCTTGTTGGGTATCTACGACGATTGGTTTTTTTGTTTTATCTTTACAATAGTGTGTTAGGTTGCTGTTTCAGTATTTTTTTGAGATAAAAATGTCTATGGTAGATAAATTAATAGAAATTAGTGCGTGAAGATGCGATCAGTGAAGGCGGTCGCACAAACGGCCTATGTCATCTAACGAAGGTGATCCAAGACCTCTACCCGGAGTTGCTAGAAAAAAGGTTTGACATTATCTATACCGATCTGCCGTGGGACTATGGTGGAAAGATGCAGTTTGATAAGCCAAGCAAGTCAGCGGACAAAGTAGACAAGGTGGATGTTGTGAAGAAGATCTTTGTCAGCTCTGCTTCCTTCAAATACTCGACGATGAAGATGGAAGCACTCAAGCGAATTCCCATCAAATAGTTAGCAGCGGATGACTGCCTGCTGTTTATGTGAACGAAGAATACCCATCTTCCGTATTCGCTGGATCTCGGAGAAGCTTGGGGCACGAACGTTACTTTCGTTTGGGGCAAGGTTGTTCGTGCGCATTTCCCTGCCAGTTTTCTCGTTGCTTATCATAGACCAGAACATCCTATTGCTTAACCTCTACATAGAGTTCCCTCCTAAATCTTTATGTTGCCAACAGCATGGCTTGGGATAACGCTGTATTCCCGCACCTCATTAGGTTACAGATCCGATCTGAGACTTCTTGCGGCAGTTTCATCCGCGAATGGATCTGTTTGAATTCCTTTGGTTTGGATATGTCCATAAAGTCTGTTTTCTTAAGTGTTACTTTGTTGTGTTAAAGAAGGGTTTCTTAGCATTTCTTGCGGCACGCAGAATTTCTGATTGCCGTTAACACCCCACAAAACGCCAAGCAAGCTTGTCACTAATGCAACCTTAATTACACTTTTTTTTTTGCAAATTTAAAAACTTAAAACTTTTAACACAGCAAGAAATTAAACCAAACAACAATTCAAAACAAGTAACAGTTTAAAAAAATCATTTTATCTAATCTAATTTTCCAACAAGCGTTTTGGAAAAAAAGTAGATTATGCTATGATTTTAAAGAAAGGCTGCCTTGTTTAGCGTGGTGGAGATATCTTTTATTTTTAAATAGGGTGTATTTTTTTTTTATAGTGTCAGTAAGCGTTTAAGTTTTTTTGGTTTCACTTTACCCAATCTGCTTTTCCAACAAGCGTTTTGGAAAAGTAGATTGTTGGAAAAGTAGATTGTTGGAGGCTGCTTTTATTTTTCATCATTTGTTTTCTTTTTTTATAGTTTTACATAATAGAGGTTGGAATTTTAATTTTTAAATTTAAGGAAGGGTGTGGTGAGTAGCATTGATAAATTTTGGTTTTTAACAGGTTTTGTCCCTCTTTTTTTTCCAGTAGAGTATTTGTATTCTGTTTGTTGTAACAGCTTTTATTGGGTATCTACGACGACTGGTTTTTTTGTTTTATTTTTACAATAATGTGCCAGGTTACTGTTTCAGTATTTTTTTGGAGGTAAAAGAATGTCTAAGGTGGATGAATTAACAAAATTGAGTCACTGCTTTCATGAAATCAATCAGTCGGTTCACTGGTTGTTTCTTGAGGAGATGTTTTCTTTCATGAAGCAGGACTGTTATGAAACAGTGATAGTTGATTTTAAAAACAGTGCCTCTGTGTTGTCTTTTCAAAACAAGAATGGCTCCTGGGAGGTTTTTCGTGCGGTTGATGAAGGCGTGTTATATTCGTTGGGGTATATTGTGTACAATGTTCTTTTAGAGGGTTCTGGTGCGGCTGTGTATTCACCTCGTTTAAAGTTAGAGGGTTCGTTTTCATTTAGTGGTGTGAGATACCATTTTTTAAGTTTACCTGGGAGTAAGGAGGGTTGCGAGTGTAAAATTTTTATTACAAAAATGCATGATGTTTAAAAATATTTTAAAAATACGATTTTGAATTATTGTTTGGTTTAGTTGAGTGTTTAAATTCACTTGTTTACCTAATCTACTTTTCCAACAAGCGTTTTAGAAAAGCAGATTGGGTAAAGTAGATTATAATTTTTTTTTTTTTGGTTGTTAGTGAAAGGCTATTGATTAGGCGGGCTTCGGAAGTATAATGATTAGGTTCAATAGTGATTAAAAACCTCGGGAGTGTCCAGTGAAAAAAACTGTTTATACGACGATTGAAGGGTTTTTGGTAGAGATTGAAAAACATGAAAGTGGACTTGTAGAAGGATATGTTTATCTTGGGTTTAAAGGAGGCAAAGGTGGTGGCGTCTTTAAGTCTTCGATTTGGAATATTCAAAAAACAGGTTCTTTAGAAGACGATAGGGGTAACTTGTTCAAATTGCTTGATGAGCAGGTTAGTAAAATTGTTTCTTGGGCAAAGCTGAATGGTTATTAAGCTGTGGTGAAGTTGTGGTGAGGTTAGGATTAAGTCTGAGAAGTTTTTTTTAAATTACCACACCTGATGAAAATCAGTCTCAATAAGTTTAAAATAAGCTTGCATTTTTTTTAAATACCAACTAAGATGCTTGTGTGATTTGTGAGTGTTACCAAGCGCTACCAAGAGATTAGAAAAGAGTTTTTGGAAAAGGGTTTGTTGTGAGTCTTGGATTTCAATCCTGCATTCATCAAATTAAACTGAAAATCTAAAACGTGATCTGGTGTGATAAACTGATACACCCCTGCCGATTGGAAGGTAGCAGGCTTCCTAAGCCAGCAATTGCAGGTTCGAATCCTGCCGGGGGTGCCAAATTTTGAGTCAGGTTTTAATAAAAGTAGGTTTCAGGTTTAAATTAAGGTAAAATTAAGCATCAGGGTAGTAATATAACCACCTTAAACAAGTTTCGCCCCTGCCAATTGGATGGCAACAGGCCTTCTAAGCCAGTGATTGTGGGTTCGATTCCTACCGGGGGCACCAAATTTAGTATTATTGGGATTGTAGCTCAATTGGTTAGAGCAAGCGACTCATAATCGCTGGGTTCCAGGTTCAAGTCCTGGTGATCCCACCAAACAAAAAAGCAACAGATAAAACAGATAAAACAGATAATAGAGGTAGTAAAAATGATCAAAGAAAACGATGAACCAGAAGAAAGCAGTGAAGTTGGTGAGAATAAGAAATTCACTACAACTCTTTTCCAAGATGTAAATGATGAGCCGGGGTGTTTATCTATAATTATCCCGGAGGATGTTATGGATTTGATGGGCGTGAGGGTCGGAGATGTCGTTGATGTCTCATACGACGAGCAAAAAAAGGTTATTGTTGTTTCGCGTTTAAACGGCCCAACTAAAAACAACAACAAATAGTGCTAAATAATGCTAAACAGTACAATGCTAAACAATAGTGTTTAGGATTTAAAATAAAAACAGGTCGTTGGCTTGTTGAGAACAAATTGACTTTTAATTGGTGACCGAAGGATAATATCCTTTATGGTCGTCAAATTATTTAATAGGAGAATAAAAATGAGTAAGAACAGTTTTAATGCCAATCCAAATTGGGATCAGCTTATTGAGGCAGACCGGGCGGCTCGTGAGTCGGGCAGCATGGTGGGTCGTTTTGTTGCCGAGCCGTATGCGGATGGGAAGGCGTACTATGTAGTTGTCCGCGAAAACAAGAAGACAGTTGTGCTTCGTCATGTGTCCGTCGCCGGCACAGATCATTGGCGTATACCGTCGTGGGGTGATGAGCCGCGAGTCGATGTTGCTTATGTCAAGAAGAACATTAATTCCCGTGATTTTTGGGAAAACAAGCTTGCTGAAAGCCGCTCTTAATAAATTGTTTTATTGTTTTGGTGTGTATGCCTCACTTAACTGTCGTTCTACGCTAGGAAAGGTTGGCGAAGAAAGTAGGCAAGAAAAAGGGCTTAAGTGTAAAAAGTGGTTGGAGAAGATCAGAAAAGCGTTATAATCAGGAGGTTTTTATCGATCTCCAACAAGTTTCCAACCACATTTTACAAATAACCTTTTTTGTCCTTCTCAAAGCCAGTTTTTTGTTATTTTTGTTAAATTTTAAGCAAGGCATGTGTTGCTTTTTTGTAAAGTTTTTATAGAGCAATAATAAAGACGTATTACAGAATCGGCAGCAACACAAACACAACTCTTCACGATCAAATATTTTAGGGCTATTTATGAGCCCGACAAAAAATTTTAAACCAGGTATAAAGTTGGCTGCCTTGTCAACGCTTGCGTTTTCAGGATCTTTGTTGACGCAAGACATTGGTGATGCGGTATGTGTATTCTTAGATGAATCTGAAGATTTTGCTAACGTGGTGATCGGCGCTGCTCTTTTAATGGGTATTGCGCTCGGTGTAACGTCTGCTTGGAAGGTTAAAGCGTATACTGAAAAAATACAACAAGAAAGGTTGATTAAACCAATCACCTATTTCTTCTTGTGTCATGTTTTAAAGGCTAAGTGTAAAAGCTGGTTGGAGAAGATCAGAAAAGCGCTATAATCATAGGCATTTTTTGGCGATCTCCAACAGGGTTTCTAACCACATTTTATAGATAACCGTTAGTTGATTTAATGAGAGAGGGTGGTGATGTGGTGTTTTTTTTATGGTTAAGATAAGTTGGATTTGACTACTTACAACACCAGGTTTTCGTTTGTTGGGTGTAAGTTTTAAAGTTTTTTATTGAGTTAAGGTTTGGTTTATTCACCTCTATTTTTTGTTTATTTTCAGAGATGCCTATCCTCAATACTTATTGCTGACATTCATCCCCAATATTTCTTTTTTGGGGATTTTTCTTGTTTCACTGTTAGGGCTCATGATATTTTTTCTTTCAATAACATCATGAGAAAATTGGTTGTTTTCTTTCAGGAGTGATAAAATATTTTCATTATAGTGGTTGCTGTAAATAAAATTTTTATTTTTTATTCGTTTTATTAAGTCAATCTGTTGTTTTAAACCAAAACACTCCATGTTGTATTTGTTTTCAGTCTCATTATCATTGTAATAGGGAGGGTCTAAATAGTACAAAGTGTTTTCTGAATAGTGGATGTTTTGATAGGGTGATGAGGAGAAAGAAATATCAAACTTGTCGAAAAGTGTCCTAGTCTCATTAATTTTCTCTTTCACAACGAAAGTAGTGTTACTTGCGCTCCAATTGAAGGGTGTGTTGTATTCGCCTTTCAAATTCTCTCTATAAATTCCGTTAAAGGAGTGTTTTTGAAGGAAGACCATTCTTGCTGACTGTCTGATGTTTGGGATTGCGTTTTTATTCTCGTTGAATTCTTTCTTAATTTTATTAAAAAAATCTTGGCTGTGTTTTAGTTGTTTTTTTATTTCGTTTTTATCGTGCGTATTATTGTTTTCAGGAATGGTTTTTTGAAATTGTTCTTCCAATTCCAAGATTTCACCAATAAGCGAGTTGTGGTTTTTTTTTATGGATTGATAAATGAAAATCAGTGTTTGGTTAATGTCTGATAAGTGAATTGTTCTGATGTTGTTTTTATAAAGGGTTTGTTGGACAGACAAAAAAGAGCCTAACCCACCGCAAAAGGGTTCACAATAAGAGTTTATTGACGGGTTTTTGTTTAAGACAAGTTGTACCTTCTCATTTAGTTGGTCTGACAGCCAAGATTTCCCTCCGATATATTTGAATAGTGGTTTTATTTTTTTTTCCATTGTATTGATTTTTTCTTTTTCTTTTGGTAGCTTAATAAATACTGCTTTTTCTCAAGAAGTAAATAAATAAATAAATAAACAAATGAATAAACAAATGAATACTGTTGAATTGTTTGCCGGCGCTGGAGGTTTGGCTCTTGGTCTTGAAAGGGCGGGATTTAAATCTGTTTTACTCAATGATTTTGATAAAAACGCCTGTAAAACACTAAAAACAAATAGGCCTTTATGGAATGTCGTAGAGGGTGATGTTTCAAAGTTATCTTTTTTGCATATCAGAGACACTGTTGATGTGTTGTCGGGAGGGTTTCCGTGTCAGGCTTTCTCTTATGCTGGAAAAAGGATGGGTTTTTCTGATGTTAGGGGAACTTTGTTTTTTGATTATGCGAGGGCTGTTAAAGAAATTAATCCAAAAGTTATTTTAGCAGAAAATGTAAAAGGATTGTTAAACCACGATAAAGGGAACACTCTTAAAACCATTCTATCGGTAATAGGCGAAATAGGATATGAGATTGTTTTTTGCGATGTTCTGAAAGCTGTCGATTATCTTGTTCCTCAAAAAAGAGAGCGGTTAATTATTGTGGGAATAAAAAAAGAATTTTCTAAAAAACTGTCTTTTGAAAAGCCTCAAATTAATCTAAAAAAATTAACTTTAAGAGACGCTTTAAAAAAAGGTATTCTTTATGATTGTGATGTTCCGTCTTCAAACACAATAAAATATCCAAAAAGAAAAGAGGAAATAATGAAGATGGTTCCTGAGGGTGGGTGTTGGAGAAGTTTACCTGTTGAAATACAAAAAGAGTATATGAAAAAAAGTTTTTATTCGGGTGGTGGGAAAACGGGTATAGCGAGGCGATTATCTTGGGATGAGCCTGCGCTGACATTAACTTGCTCGCCTTCTCAAAATCAAACAGAGCGTTGTCACCCGGAGGAAACGAGGCCGTTAACTGTGAGAGAGTACGCAAGAATTCAAACTTTTCCAGATGATTGGGTTTTTTGTGGTTCGGTCAGTTCTCAATACAAGCAGATAGGAAATGCTGTGCCTGTTAATTTAGGTTACTCTGTTGGGCTTTCTTTGATTGATTTGTTAAATAGAATAGATAAGTAAAAAAAAAAAACAACAAACAACAAACAATAAATCCAGCAGTAATAAAAAAACAAGTAAAAAAACAAGTTTTTTTTATTTTATAGATTACCTCTCGGATTGCTTTTTAGCCTGCTCTCGTTCCTTATCAGTCATTTCGTTCCAAACGTTCTCCAACTGATCAAATAAAAAGTTTGTTTCTTTTTCGTTGTTTTCCTTTTGTGCAGATTCAAGTTTTATTTTGAAGTAAAGGTATTCTTTCGCTTTGCTGCTTTCAATCATAAAAGACTCTCTTTGATGGCACTATGAAAAAGATTATTATTTTTTTTTTATTTGTCCAATTGTTTTTTTGTAATTGAGTACGTTTTACTTGGTTGATTGGGTGCGTTTATTTTTCATATTTCCAAATGTTGTTTCATGAAGAGAGTGTTTGATAAACAAAGTGTGTTTGTGTGCGGTCAGCTTTATCTACCTGACATTAATGTGTATGCGGGTGTATTTTAAAATTAATTTTTAGGATGAAGTATGAAAAAGAACGAAAAAGGGTTTACTTTAATTGAATTAGTTGTTGTTATTGTTGTTATAGGAATATTAGCAGCGTTGGTTGTGCCGAGGTTTATTTCCTTACAAAGTGAAGCCAGGGTTGCTGTCGTTGACCATCTCAGTGGTGCGGTAAGGTCGGGAAGTAATATAGTTCATGCAAAGGCACTGACTAACGGTGTTGCTGGTGGGGCTGCTGGAACCATCGATATTGATGGCCCAAGCGTTCCTGGCGGTGTTGTGGCGATTAATTTTGGCTATCCTGTGGACACCCAAGATAATATATCGTTGCTTTTTGACGCGCTTTCACCGAGATACAGTTTTACTGGTGGTGGTGTTACTGGCGGATCTTCTCTGGTTGTTAGGATAGACAATATTGCTGATTGTCAAGTTACATATACCACACCTACTGTGGCGGGTGGAGCACCAACAGTAGTAAGGGTTGTCTCTGGTTGTTAAAATTTACAAGAATTAATTTTACTAACATAAAACACAAAAAAACCACTTTATAGTGGTTTTTTTGTGCTTAACATTTTTCAGATACTGATGGCACAATGAGCGTTGCCTAACACGTTTTAGTGTGTGTAGTTGAAATTTAAACAAAGTATGATGTTGTAAAATGTTTTGAAGAAAAAAGAATTTTGGTAAAATTCAAATCTCAAAAAAAAGTTTAAATTTTTAATACTCAACATCAAACTAAAAAAGTTAGCAAAATGTTTCAGCCCGTATGAGTGCGGACGTTTTACAGACTCGACTAAACAAAAGCCTGCTGACGGACAATGGTTTAAAATGGTTTAAGAGAAAGTGGTTTGTTCAGTTTTGTTAGAGTACTTACTTATTTCAGTCGTAGACATAAATATAGAATTAAGCAAAAAGACTTGCTGTTGAGGTTGAATGATGTTTTTGAGCATGAATATATAGAATAAGTTTTTCTTCTTATTTTTACTTAAAAAATAAGAAGATCGAAGTGCTGCGCAATAGCTATATCCGCTATAGCCCCCGGGATGAAAACAGTGTTGAAAATGAAGGTGTAAAATTTGACATATTAAGTTTTAACTAATATCTAAACGAATTAACCCATTAAAGGCTAATTCGTGAACTAGTTTTTGCTGAATTTATTTTATTGTTTTTAAAATAAAATTCAGCAATTTTTTTTGTATGAGGCAAATTCATTATGTAGTTTTCAATATATTCATAATCAATTGACTCATTAACACATAATGACTTGATGCCTTCAACTAACGACGCAAGATTTTTATAATCCTTTTCTGTGGTTATTGTTTTTACTTTTTTATTATTACCTGATGCTTTTTTATTATTTTCTGAAGCTTTTTTACTTTTATCAGATATTTTACCCAATTCCAACTCAATAAAACCACAAACTTCATTGAATCTTGTTGTGTTAACAGATTTAACATTATCCAACCACTCTCTTACATTTCTTACGTTCTTTATATCAAGTGGTTTTAATATTTTATTCAGGTTTTCTTTGTCTACATCAGGTTTAATTGGAAGTCCTATTAGGGAGTGTTGCATTCTATTTTTACCCCATTTTCTACCGTAATTGTATTTAAATTTCTCTTCTTTTATCATTGTAACCAAATACATTGACAAAATTGGATTTAAATCTTTATTTTTTAGTTTCAATATGTTTATGTCAGAAGTAGAGCCAAAGGGTTCCAATTGATAAAATGCTTCTCCCACCGAACCGTTTGCGGCAACAGTTATAACGTTACCTTCATTTAATTCATCGATTTTTGCTTTTGACGAGATGCCATTGTTTATTTCTGTTGCGGAAACAATATTTGAATCTCCGTCTACCAAGTCCAAGTCTGCAACTTTATATGTATTTTTTGCCAAGGGTTTAATTATATCAAAGACATCACTGTATCTAAAACAATGTATATCTCTAATTCCAGCCTCTTCTTTTTTGTATGCATCTACCGATAGTTCAGTCAACAATTCGGAATTGTAGAGATATGTGTTGTATTTTTTTATGTTTTCAATGAATTTACTTTTATTTTCATGATTTAGTGAGTTTGAATAATCAGCCTCTAAATATGCCTCTGCCAACCATTCACTTTTTGATGATATGTTTGTAGCGTTTATGCATAAACCGGGAATGTTTCTGCCTCCTCTTTTAACTCCGTCTTGATAGCATCTTTTCCATAATGGTAATACCTCTTCATCCCAAGCTGTTTTTAACTCTTCTTTCTCTACTCCGTCATCATTTATTGTTTTGTATAGTTTTTTCAGTGGCTTCCTTGAGTTTTTTGATAACTTAAATTTGTCATCTTTAAAGTTTCCAAAGAAAACAGAGTCTTGCGGTGTGTGTGGTGCTCCTGCTTCAAAAGTCATGATACAAGTTACTGTTCCAACACCAGGGAACAATTGATTTGGCATTGACATAACACCAAGCAATCTGTTTTTAGATAATATCTGTTCTTTTGTTGCCACGGTATCAGCATTATCTTCAACAGCGCAACTAACAGGAATTATTGCTGCAAGTTGGCCTTTTGGAGAAAGTAAACTCAAGCCATGTCTAATAAAGTTTAGTTCGCTTGCATTCTTGTCTTTTGCTGAATATGGTGGATTCATCACAATCTTGTTTGGCTTAAGAACATTTTTTATTTTATGATATGCAATACCACCCTCAAAATCTTCAATAGAGAAATTTGGAAATTTTAAAGAAATATTTGCATAGACTCTACCCATACTATCAGATGTTAATTTGGAAAAGTCCTGATTTTCAAGGAATTGCTTAACTGTTTCGTGATTGTCTTCGTTGATTTTAAAAAAATCAATATGAAACATGTTTGATTTGCCATCGTTTTTAAACATCATGTTTGAGCAGCCAAGAATGAACATTTCATCAGATTGTTCAACACCTATCAGTTGCTTTGATTTTATTAGTTTGACTTTTTCTTTTGTTTTTTCAGATTCCTTACCATCCTCACTCTCAATAAGCTCAATCATTCTCTTCATGCATGAAATGAGAAATCCTGCTGTTCCTGTACACGGGTCTAAAACAACGGAATCTTTATCAATTTCCAATATTTCTGAAAAAAATTCAGTTATATGTTTTGGTGTCAAAACAATTCCAAGGTCTTGCTTGTCTCCACCAGTATATTTCAAAAACTCATTATAAAAACTTCCAGCTAAATCAAAATTAACGCTTGCTCCTTTAAAATCCTCAAACACCTCTGCTAAGTGTGCTACTAGACCAAATATGTGTGAATTTTTTTTATATTTATCAAGAAAATTAGAAAAAGTAGAAACCATTGATTTAACTTTATCTTTTGGTATCTCCTCTTGTGTAAGTCTTTTTTCTATTGATTGAATTAGGTTATTTATTAAAGATTCAGATGTATTGAATGTTTTCCAATTATCATTAAAATTACCATGCAAGGCAAGTAAAATAGAACTAACTAAAATTGGTTTTTCTTTGATGCCAGCACCCATTCTATCCCTAAGATAATCGTGTATTGCTGGCATATTTTTTTCAATTTTTATTTCAATGTCTTCTTTTTCCTGCTTTTTTTTGTTATTTAATATATCTTTGTAATCTTGCGTGTTTAGTATGGTTTTTGCTTCATTTATCCTTTTTATACTTTTCCCACCCTTTTGAATTTTAAATGTTGTTAATTTATGGTTTGCTTTGTCAACTCCTGATATAGCCAATCCTATTACGTTGTATTTTTTACTCAAATCCTTCATGTAATGCAAAACGCCATGCTCTGCGTATTTTTCAGTTATTTCGCCACTTAAATTTTCAATTTCCTCTACGTCAATTTTTTCAACACTTCCTATTGAGGGTTCTGTATGCTTATGTAAATCTTTTTTACATTCAATAATCAACAAATCAAATGGTGAAAGTTTTACTATGAATTCAACCATTCCTTTTCCTGGTAATTTATTTTTCTTTGACGAAATTAATGATTGTATTTGTAAATCTTCTGACTTTTGATATTCAATACTGTTTTTGTGATAATTTGCCTCTATCAGCAATTCCTTTGTTAATTCCTCTGTGTTTCTCTCAGTTGCCATATGGTTCCTTTATAAGATTTCAATCTTAATTTACTAAACGCTATGGTTATTGTCAATAAAATTTACGGGTTATCCTTGCTTTACACTTGCTCACCCAAGCAAAATGAAGACATGTGTGATTTTCAATATTGTGTATGTTTTTGTGGTTGGCCAATTTTCATTACCGATACGTTTGTGTTGCGCCTCGTTTTGGTAAAAGTGTTGTTGTTTGAAAACAAGATCACACCTCGCCGCCGAAGGACTGATAGAATCCTTGTTTTTGACGTGTAGGAAGATTTTCTACTCATCTATCCAGGCACAAGCAGTATTGATAGTGTTAAGGTGTGCTAAATACAACTATTTAATTTGTTTTGCTAAAAGAATGAAGTGTTTTGGTGTTGTGTAAAACTTTACTTCCAAAACTTCACTGGCTCTTCTTGATGAAATACCAAACCTTGGCTAGTTTTGTTGTGGCTTTCACACGCAATACTTAAACAGGTTTTCTTCCTAGAGTACGGCTGAACCTAACGCGCCTCGACGCCAAGCTGTGGCAGCAGTCCAGTCGAGGCTTTCCGGCTTCACTTTGAAGCGAAGGCGCGCGGGCACGCTACCGGACACCGTTGTAGAGGTGGCGTGCTCGGGAATGCGATCACATCGGCGAAGGCGAGGCGCGCAACGGCAGGCCGTCAGCTATTACGGGGCTCCGCGTCGGCGTGCGGCTGCGAGGTAGGCATCGCGGTGCCCTCGCCGTGGTGCCACAGGAAGGCGCAGTAGGCTGCAACGTCGCGTGGGTCGCCCTTCGCTACGTGTTCCAATAGCTTCGCGCGGCACTCGTCCATCCAATCTGGCGAGGCCCAGTTGTCGCTGTAGCCGTACTTTGCCTCAGCAGCAGCCAACTTCTCGGTCAGCGCGGCAGCGAACCGCTGCACGAGGTCGGCAGTGCGCGGATGAATCTGTGGGGTGGTGGCGCTCAGCGGCTCGGCATGCAGCAGGTTCACTCGCACACCCCAATTAGGGTTTCCGGCTCGGTGCTGCTCCAAAAGCCAACGGAAATTCGTTGAATTGCATGCGTGCGAGAAGCCGCCTTCAGCTACCAGCACGTCTTTCCAGTGCCAGTCTTTCAGCGTGCGAGGAGTGGGTTTCGTGATGGCTTGGGAGTTCTTCATGAGGTTCGTTTGTCAGGGTTGGTGTATTAGGAACAAATATAGAGTTTATTTGGAACCATGTCAACCCCAATCTTGCGCCGCACTTTGATGGGCGCTCTCGTTCGAGGCCTGCAGAGCAACCCTCTTTTTCTTTCAGACGCTTAGCGAAAGTGTGATGCTCGAACCTAAACGCGGCACGACGAACCCATTGGCATCGGGGAGCGGCTAGCACTCATTCGGTGCCATCGATCTCAGATCGCCTTCTATTTAGCTGTATACCTGCTGCCGCCCATCTATAATTAGGATTTAAGTTTGAACGGCGTACTATTTCTGAACAGCCGACACTTCGACAAGGTGCGAAGCACCAACACCCTCAATTGATTGCTGTGGGTGTTCCGTTCGCAGGCAAAAATCTTACACCTGCCAACTGCGCAGATATAGCGAGTCCTTCCGATTAAAAACAGTATTTTTGTAATTGTATGGCGTATTGAGATTAATCATAAGCACAAAAGAGCATTGTTTTATCCATAGGCGGCGTCTTGTTTTCATCTTAGCCTTTTATGTTGCTTAAAAAAAATAAAAATTAAAAGAAGATTTAAGGTTTTTTTGACAAAGAATTGACTTCCACTACTCTAAAATAAAATGTGAATAATTTTTGTTTTCATTGTTGGTTGTTATAAAATTTAAGAGGTTTTGATTAATCATTTTTTTTAAAGAGGTTTGTTATGAAAAAAGTTCACTGTTCATTGTGTAAAAAAGAATTTAGAGAAGTTATCAGTCTCGAAGCAAGTCAGGCGCACGGCTGCGCAAGCAGCATTCACGAACGAGGGGGTGAATGGTTCATAGTCTCACATTATGGGTCAGAGCACGATACGAAGAAGTTCATCTTTTCCAGTTTTACTCCTTTTAATTCTGATTCTGATAAGGAGTTAGTAGAAAAATCTGTTATTTGTGATGAGTGTATTGATTCTATGTTAAAAAATAAAGAGCTTTTTGAAGATGTTGATTATGATTTCTTTTCTGGGTTTTATAAGCTTAATGAAAAGTATTTAATAGAAAATCAAAAAAGTTTTAAACCTACAAGATGCCTGCAAGATATTTTTTAACGACCTCTAGCGCCAAGCACTTTCCCAGTTACATTCTGCAAATAATCTTTTTTTAGAGACAAGAAACAAAAAAAAAACAGAAAAAAAAAGGGGGAGATTCCCCTTTTTTTTCAAACTACCATTTTTTTTCTTATTGAGTTATTAAGCTTTATTAGGGTTTAAAAGTTTTCTTGACAGATTCAACAGGAGCAGTGTTTTCATCTTTAAATAAATCGCCAGGCCTTTTCTCGAGGTATCTATTCTTCATTTCTTCATCATTACTTCCTAGAATGAAGTTGTGAAGGTTTTTAAGTCCTGCCTCCGAATTTCTTTCATGGGAGAGAATTTGATCAAGTCTTTCCTTTACCAGAGTGCCAGCAAGTCCCGGGTGTTGATTGCAAACCTTAAAAAAAGTTTCAACATCAATCTGGTATGCGTATTCCTGATTTAAAGCCGCACTCTTAGCAACAGAATAAACCGGATCTACAATCAGCTTCTCCCAAACGTGTTCAGAAATGTTTTCCTTTTGCGCAACAACCTCCCTGACTGGGTGAGGAAAGCGTTGTTCGCAAAACTTGTCAAACAGACGATGATTTCCAGGCAAATCCTCTACAACTTGAATAAGTGCTACCATGTCTTGTACGAGTAGCGCAGTATGCTTGCCTTCAATCATAATACTTACCCTCGTATCGTCACCTGATCTCGGAGCGTATTCGTCATCATTTTTAAAATAGGGACTGCGGGCGTTTCCTTTATTGATAGCAGCGAAATTGAGCGCTTTTTCTTTTCTGTCGAGGATGAAATGGTGGAATTTTTCAAGTTCTTCTTTTGTGTTTCCATCATTAGAAAGAATTTGATCAAGTCTTTTGTTTATTAAAACACTGGCAAGCCCTTTATGTCGATCACACACTTCAAAAAAAGTGTTAACATCGAGTTTGTTTGAAAACACTGGGTTTAAAACAGCAGTTGTGGCAACAGAGCAGTTTGGATCGGAAACCAAACCCTTCCAAGTTTCTTCAGAAAGGTGTTGCTTAGTCGCAACAGCCGCTCTAACAAGATAAGATTGATATCCTGCAAGCTTATCAAATAGTTCTGCGTTTAAAGGGTTGTCCTCTTTTGCTCGAACGAGGTCTGCCGCATCCTTTGCGAATAACACAACAACCTTACCATCAACTGTGAGAGCCTGCCTCTTGTAGTTCTCTTCTTTTGGTATGTAGTCTTCTTTATTGTTAAGAATAAATTTATGAAACTCTTCAAGTTCTTTTTCTGTGTTTTTG
>BBPE01002600.1_pt1 | contig 51731 bp, 58 predicted proteins | sample 1344301 | NCBI WGS metagenome assembly BBPE01 (sample SAMD00019089, study PRJDB2971) | groundwater metagenome | isolation source: The Cedars highly-alkaline
CTCTCAAAGATGCTATTACAGCGGAAACTTGCTCCTTGTCTACCTTCCTAGTAAGAGTGTTACTCTCCACTTTTTCGTACTTGACCTGTTTAGAGTATACATACATTGGACCTTTAGGAATATCATCCGCTCTCTCTTCAAAATTTTCTTCATCTATCATGCCACCAGCGCCCCCATAATCTTCTTTCCTTTTTCTGTCAGGACGTATCTGCCTGTTTTTGGCGCACCCTCGAACTCCGTAAAGCCTTTATCTTTCAACAAAGCAATATCCCGCTCCAATGTCCTTTTAGAGATACCAGTCATAACGGCTAACTGAGAAATATTCACTTGCTCACTATATAATGCCTTAATGACTTTACCCAGTCGTTCAGCGACTTTTTCATTTACACCGCCAAATACGCCGCCAAATACGCCGCCACTTTCATCAAAAATGGTGGGCTCTATTCTCGCGGGTCTTCGGAAAATAGCAGTAAAGAATGTCCCAAACTCAAACACAATCGGCGGCAGTCCCGCTTCCGCTACCAACCTCCTCATCTTATTGATACCGGTCCCCATCTTCTCGATATACTTCACCCGGTGAAGAAGATCCGCAATGCTTGGATTCCTGAGCACACTCTTCGTACCAAAATCCTCAGGCTTCAAACCCTTAACAAGCCCGCCAAAATTCGTTATCTCAATCCTGTCATCAAACATCTCTACCATCACATTTGTGCCCTTCTCAAAGTAATCCCTGTGCGCCACCGCATTTATAATAGCCTCACGCAGAGCCTCATAAGGCACTTCCAGTATCTCCTTCCTCATCGGTTCGCCAGTTATTTCATATCGCACAGCTAAATACCGCATAAGAAAAATCATTGCACCGCCTATATTAGAGATCAAATCCTCGTTAAAATCACGTCTGTCCAAAACTTCTATCTTCTCTGTTCCTTTGTACAGGGCGCAGGTCACTGCGGTATGATAGTATATATCTTGCAAATTCTTCGCAAAGAATAGAATCCCGGCATTGTTAAAAATAACTTTTCCTTCCTGCTTTTCCGCAACACCCAAATTTATCAGTATAGATGGAATATCCAGCACCTTTGATATGCCTGCAAGTCTCAAAAACCGGTCAAGCTTAGTAGGGTCAAAGTGTGTATCATAATCGAATTTTAAATTTACCAGTTCATCAAACCTGATTTTACCTTCCACTTTAAAGAATTCGATAATATCGTCACGATTAAGCTTTTGGGAATTAGGACCAACTCGCGTATAAAATCCTGAAGAGCATTTATATGGCTTATCCTCTCCCCCTCTTACGATTATAACCAGTATGTCCTTAAACACCTCGAATAAAATCTTTACCGAAGGTTGACAATTATTGGCTATATCTTGAATTTGTGACTTGAGCCTATTTGTTATCTTCACTCCCCTTATCTCCTTATCGTCAGTTATTCCGAGAAATATTCTCCCGCCTGATGAATTGGCAAAAGCCACAAGCTCCTTATCAATATCCGTCAGAGCTTCTTTGAACTCTATTTTATAGCCTTCTCCTTCTTCGAGTACCAACTGCAACTCTTTTTCGTTCATGCCGTCAGCGCCTCATTAAGCTCTCCCAGAATAGTATTCAGTTCCTGCCCAAAGAGTTGATATGCTTTGACCGCTCCACCCCTCTGGTTAAAGGGTACCTCTTCAAAGTCTTCCATTTCGATACTCAAACTTGCAGCAATATGAGCTTCTACCATCTCAAGCCATTCCATCTGTTCGGGTGTGAAGTCCCTTCCTAGTTTTTTCTGTTCTTCAACCCATTCGCTGAATCTACGGTCTACGGTCTCCGCAAAAGGCTCAAGGACATCGCTCTCGCCAATGGCAAAGCGCATCAATGAAATGATATTGGTCAATAGTTTCTGGGGGCCAGCTCCCTTTACTTTCGATTTTTCCAATTTTTCATATGCCTGCCAAAGGAGTTCAGGAGTCAGATAGTAGGGCGGCTTTTTTATGGCTTCCGCAAGCTCCTTAATCCCCTCATATGTGATATGTCGTTTGCCGTATGGTTTGCTGTAAATGATCTGTAAAGCAGTTAGCTCGTCCTTGTTTTCCTCTATGAACTTTTTGAAGGTACCAACGATGTTAAGGGCTTTTTCCTTCGCCTTTTCATCAAAGCCTGCAATAATTACGGTATCTTTACTTATCGTGTCTATTGTCTGCTCGCTTCTTTTCTTGATATCGATGATCGTATTCCTCAATTTAGGATTATCAAAGGAGCTGCAAGCATCTTTTATTAACTCTTCAGTAACCTTTTCTACCTGCTCCTCTGTCGGTGTTTCTGTCTTAAAAATCTCCTTTGCTTTTTCCAATTTTTTATCTGGGTCAACTGCATCCAGCAGGTTGTTGATGATTTCTTTTAGGGGCTTGCCTCCTGCTACAGTCTCGATATCCTTTCTGTCTTTCTCGTCTATCTCTCTATCCAGCCTGGCAAGCCTTCCAGCCAGAGAGGTGAGCGTATCTTTATCCCCCTTACCCCAAGCAACAGACATGATAAGTTTTTCAAAAGTCACGCTCCTCTTTCTGTCCAGAGGACGAGAATCGGTCTTATCGTTTTCGCATACACCTATTGCATCAACGATCACAAAATGCGTTTTATGAGATGTATCCGGAGTAACGGCATTAATATCAGTTGGAGAAATAACTCTGGTCCCACGCCCTTTCATCTGCTCGAAATAAACCCTTGATTTAACATCTCGCATAAATATAAGGCATTCCAGTGGTCGAATATCTGTGCCTGTTGAAATCATATCCACTGATACAGTTATGCGCGGATTGTAGGAATTGCGGAAACTAGCAATTAAATCTTCTGTCTTCTCTCCCATGGTTTTGTATGTTATTTTTTTGCAGAACTCATTTCCTTTGCCGAATTCTTCTCGAACAATCTTGACGATATCCTCTGCATGAGAGTCATCTTTGGCAAAAATGAGAGTCTTTGGGACTTCTTTTCTACCTGGGAATATCTTCGTAAAGAGTTTTTCCTTGAAGGTTCTTATGACCGTTCTTATCTGGTCAGGAGTCACTACATCTCGGTCTAATTGCCTGGCAGAATACTCAAGTTCTTCGTCCAGTTGCTCCCATCGCATCTTTCTCGTGAGCCTGTCCCTTTTATCTATATAGTAGCCTGCTGGAACTTTGCCACCCTTTTGAGTGATCTCAGTACGTATCCTATAAACATCATATCCTACATTCACACCATCTGCAACTGCCCGCTCGTGGCTATACTCTGTAACAAGATTCTGATTGAAAAAACCGAGAGTTTGTTTTGAAGGGGTTGCGGTTAAACCTATAATAAATGCATCGAAGTATTCAAGCACCTGCCGCCAGAGGTGATAAATGGAGCGATGGCACTCATCGGTAACGATAAAATCAAAGGTCTCTATCGGAATCCGGGGATTGTAGTATGCCTCTTTTTGTTTCCCTTCCATGGGCGCGAGCTCAAAAAGTGAACTTTCCTCAAGCTCTTCATCAAATTCAGGCTCTCCTTTTAACATGGAGTATAGCCTTTGAATGGTAGTAATACAGACCCGGCTCACGGGGTCTAAGGTGTTTGAAGTGAGGTGTTGGACATTGTAAAGTTCTGTAAACTTCCTGCCATCATCCGGAGTGATATATTGTTGGAATTCCCTGCTTGTCTGACGTCCTAGATTGTTTCTATCAACTAAAAAAAGCACCCTTTTTGCATTTGCAAATTTTATTAATCGGTAAATGAAACTTACAGCAGCGTAAGTTTTCCCACCGCCAGATGCCATCTGGATAAGTGCTCTTGGCCTTGCTTCTGTGAAGGACTTTTCAAGGTTCTGGATAGCTTCTATCTGGCAATCTCTTAATCCCTCTATCCTTAAAGGAGGCATATTTCTGAGTCTTGCCCTAAGGGTGCCCTCTTGAGATGCCCACTCCTTAAGTGTTTCAGGTTTGTGGAAGGCAAATACCCTTCTGGAGCATGGCTCGGGGTCTTTCGAATCTCTAAAAAAGGTTTCTATACCCGTGCTCTCATAAGCAAAGGAGAGGGGTTCCTGTACATGTGGTAGATTTTTAGGAATGTCTGCCATATATTTTGCAGATTGTTCAGCAATGCCGCTTAATGTGGTGCCTTCGGGTTTTGCTTCTACAACTCCAACAGCCATTCTATCAATAAAAAGTAAGTAATCTGCTGCCCCAGATTTAAGAGGAAATTCACGGACAGCCACACCCAGAGAGGCGCCAAGATCTAATTCTCGCATATCTTGGATCATCCAACCTGCCGCTTCCAATAGTTGGTCGATCTTTTGCCTTGCTTTTTCCTCGGGCTTCATATCGACATCCTTCTCTCATACTCCAATACTATTCCAATTTATATAACATTTCGTGGATATATGAAGTTTCCCGAAAGCATTTGGGTGAAGCAAGTCGCAAACGTGCTGTTAAGTGAGTGCGATAGCACCTAGCAATCCAAAGGATTATGAAGAGTTACCCGAAGCCCGCGATCTCACTTAACAACTTATATGCGAACCCCACCCCTTAAAAAAAATTCTTACTAAATTTAAAGCTAAACTTATCTTACTATTTAATCATCGACTTGGTTGCCAGATTTTGACCTTCGGAACTACTGAATCACACCAAATCTCATCTAGATATGGTGGAGCGAAAAAGGAGAACATCAAAACTCTGGCAACCTCTTGATCCCATCAACACCTTCAAAGCTACGATCAAATGAATATATCTCTTTTATCTCCTCCCTCCTCATGATCTGTATGGCAAGAGAATCGTTCGGGTCCATCTTCGTCTCATCCATAAGTTCTATCGCTCCCAGATAATCGTTTTTAGTGACATCCACGATCTTGATGTTGTCCGATGAGTACAGTCCGATCAATAGCGTGGCAAGCTTATCCAGTGGCAATGCTCGTTTTAGTATATTTGAAACCTCAGACAGATGAACGACGGCTGTTATCACCGTCTCTCCTTCATTTATCCTATCCACAATTTCCTTTGATTTCTCCTTCATCGCCCTTCGCTTTGAACTCAGGTCATGCACTGGCTTATAATAGGCGTAGATGAAGATGTTTGCATCTAAGAACCTCAAACCTCTCCCTCATAGAACTCTTTTTCAAATTCGTCCCAGTCTCCTATGTTCATGCCTAGATCGGCTTTATCAAAGAATTTCGTCAGGTCCACCTTCTTCTTCGGAATCATCTTGAGATATCCTTTTCTCTTTATTATGAACACCTCATTGGTCCCTTTCAACTCTTCTCTTCTCCAGTCAGACGGCAACACGAATCTCCCTTGCTCATCGACTTTCTTCGCTTCAACGCCCTCGACCAAATCTATCACCATAATAAAGTAAATGTGCCATATATTAATAGTTTATGGTCAAAATAATATAATCTGGCATCACGTCATATACTTCGCATTGATCCTTATACAATCACATGTGAGACCACAGCATCATCGGATCGGTCGTTTAGTCACATCGCAGATCTTTATGAGATCGGCTACCAAACACACAAACCCCATCTGAGTATGTTAGACGTCGATCAGTTTCTTGGTTTGAGATATGAATTCCTCTGCAGATTTTATCGCTTCATCTGCATCATTCCCATCGATGGATGCGCCCAATCTGTACATTATTCTGTGCCTAAATTCTCTGTATGAATCTAGTACGTTGCATATCTTTCCAATTCTGGGTATCTCTCTTTGATATAGAGAGGTATGCAAATATGGCTACGTTCCTTAATCCCATCTCTGAACAGCATCGAACGGGCAGCATGGAACATTGAGGTATAACATAGTATCACGGTCACATCATAACACTCGATCTCCCTGTTCTTCATTGCCTTTTCCAAATATTCGTTTGAGATTTTTATGGACCTACGTGCATTTTCTGTGTCGGGATTTATCTTTCTAAGCAATCCTTGGCTAAAACAGTCATCCAAATTCATTTTAATCCACTTCCACGTAAGAGGACATGATTCTCGATCACCCTTCTGTAAAAAACATCATTTTTTCTTGCCAACGACCTCCATTGAGATAAATTAGATACCTCCAGGCTTATTTCAACCACCAAATCTCTTTCTAGATCGTTTATGAGTGCAGTAAAAATGTATCTGCCACTGGGAGTTATGGCCAACAAATCGATATCGCTTTTCTCATCATAGTCCCCTGTGGCATAGCTACCGTAAAGAGCCAGTGATATTATGTTTTCATCGGCATCCAGAAATTTGTCAGCGATTTTCAGTTCATGTATTCTCATGAGACTATATGCCTTTTTCAAGGATTTTACAATGGCGGATTCGTTGTTTAGTTTGTACAGGTGGGCTAGTCCTTTTTCCTCTTTTAGCAAAAGGTTATCCATGGCAAACCTTTTTACTGCTTTGCTCACGCTTCCCGGGCTGACATGGAGCCTTCTTGCCAACTCTTTAACATACACTGTCGTGGTAGGATTTCTCAAGAAGAATGCGAGTATCTTCCAGTCCACATATTTTTCAAACAGTTCAATCAACTGAACCACCGTTCAATATAATAAACGAGAGTTCGATATATAAAACTTTCTATGTGGGAGTTGTGCCCTCTGAATTTCACTTCCATCATATAAGAAGCACACCAAATCTCATCTGGGTACGAAAAAGAGGTATCGGGCGTCGCGTCATAGCTTTACCAGTTTCGCTCATAATAGCCCATCTTCAACCCGAATAATATCCCGGCGCGTGACCATACCGACCAGTCCATCTCGAATATTTAAAACAGGCAGCCCTCCAATATTCTCCTTCAGCATCAGATCGATGGCGTCTGACAACGGCGTATCAGTTCGTATGAATTTGACATTGACGCTCATTATATCACTGACCAGAAGGTTCTTGATTCTGCTATCTTGTTGATGTCCTGGAACCAAATCCCTGAACGTTCTCATTGCTCTTGCGATGTCGCTCTCTGTTATGATGCCGACCAGTTGCATATCCTCTATGACGAGCATTCGGCCAATGTCCTCGTCCAGCATACGCCTACGGACATGCACCACGCGCTCGCTTGGTGATACGGAAATGGGGTCGCTCATGATGTCTCCAGCACATCCTTTGGGTTTCAAGATAGTCAATACCTCCTTTGGAGTAACCCAGCCAACCAGCTTGTCATTGGAGACCGCTACAACCCCTACATCTCGAAAGAGGTGAAGAATCTTATTTACATCTTCGTCAGGGGAGATGGTCGCAAATTTATCAGTCATCGCAGTAGCTACATGGAGGGACGATGCTGGTAGATTCGACTTTTTCCTGGTACCGAGCACTCTTGCGATAGTGCGCTGTGTCACCACACCAATCAGACTATCATCTTTTGTGACTAACAGATGCCTGACGCCATGTTTCTTCATCAAATCCATGGCATGAGATAATGCCGCTGACTTATCGATGGTGAGTGCCTCGGCCATTATATCTTTCGCCACATATCTGCTCATCGCAGACCTCCTGAAATCAACTTGATGATGTCGGTCTTGGTCACGATTCCCACCATTTCCTCATCATCTATTACTGGAACCCCGTCGATCTTATGTGCCACCAATATCTTTGCCGCATCCGTGACAAGGGCATCTCTGCCTATAGTGATCAGTGGAGACGACATGACGTCTTCGGCGACAAGATGTACGACCTCTACATCTCGAAACTTTTTGCGCCCAGCAGGACTTTCCTTTCGGACCATTTTTATAGTCTTCTCTGGAGGTTTACCTTTGCCGTCTCTCAATTCGGTAAACGCCAGATTTGACGACGTGATGATTCCAACCGGTGTATTGCCACCTTCCATTACTATGACTCTGTGTACATCATTTCTGTCCATCTCTGCGATCACGTGACTTATCGAATGATGACGGTGAACCATGACTACGAAATCACTCATTATGTCTTCCACTTTTATGTCCAGTCTGACAGTCGAAAGATGATGGACGAGATTGGATTTAGTGATAATTCCAACCAATCCATCGATTCCAACAACGGGAATTCCACTGATGTCGTTTCCCAGCATTAACTCACTGACGTCCTCCAGCGATGCCTCGAGATAGGTAGTAACAAGATGTTCACTCATTATCACTTTAACCGGAACTCGGTCGATCGGCCGTCTACGCCATGCTGGTTCGGCCTGACCGAGTTTCCACATCAGGTCGGATTTCGTTATAATCCCCACGGGAATCTCGCCATCCACAACGACCAATCTACTTACCCCGTGCTTTAGCATGAGGTTTCTCGCACGTGAAAGCGGCTCCTCGGGGGCAATCACATATACTGGCGAGCTCATGACATCTTTTACTTTCATGGTAATATCAACTCACAGACAGGCTCGTAAAAGGTCTCTTTCCGTGAAAATCCCCACCAAGACACCTTCGCTGATGACTGATAGCGATCCGACGTTCCTTTCAATCATAACCTCTGCGGCTTTGCCCAAATCTACGTCTGGCTCTATAGTGATGGTGGCCGATCTCATAATCGTCTTAATCGGAGGCTTCAGGGCTTCATGAATGTCTCCCGTAATCAACTGATTGAACACCTCACCACTTCCTATGTATCTTATGATATCTCGAGAGGATGCCAGCCCCAGCAGAATGCCATCCTTGACAACCGGCAATCTGCGAAGCCCATTATTTCTCATCGTCTTTGTTACTTCTTTGATAGACATATTGGGCAGGACAGTTATTACGCGTTCGCTCATGTAATCCCTCACGGCCTTTCCAGTCTTTATGCCTGCAATCAACTCCACAAAATCTTGCTCGGAAATGATGCCAATTACGCGTCTGTCTTCGGTCACAATTGGCATCCCGCCGATGTTCTTCTGGAGCATCATATTCAGCGCATCTTTCAGCGATTGGTTTTCCTTTAGCGTTGCCACCTCACACTGCATTATCTCCCTGATGCCCCCATTAATGGCGGCGAGAAAATTTCCATCATATTTTTTTATGATTATGTTATATCGTTCACCGCCCCCCATAAAATCAAGCAAGTCAGTGCCGGTGAATATGCCAACGAGCCGATTTGTTCCTGCCTCTGCGACCGGGATACGTCTGAATCCATAAGTCATCATCGTCTTGACCGCGCCCATAATCGTCATGGTCGGTGGGACGGTGACCACTTCCCTGCTCGCAATCGTCATTATATCGCCAGGATGGGATGGGATTCGAGATTTAAATTCCACCGGTCCGCGATCAAGTACTGCCTCACTTGACTCATCTGCGCGTCTTGCTCCCTTCTTGATACTGCCGTGATGTCTCTTCATTATATCATGCCTCTGAAATATAGCCGCTAATCAAGTCATATCTATCGATTATGCCGACCAGTTTGCCATCATTGACCACGGGCAATCTTCCAATATCGTGTTTCAGCATCGCTTCGATGGCTTCTTTTAAAGTAGTTTCGGGATGGACGGTGTACACGGGCGTGTGCATTACCTTTTCGACAGTGGTCGAACGATTCGATTTTCCCTCTCCCGTTTCCCTTGACGTTCTGGCATAACCTGCTTTGATGATGTCGTATCGCGTGATAATTCCTATAAGTTTTTTCCTTTTGACGACCGGGAACCCGCTGTAATCATATTCATCCATGTTTGCCCAGCATCTTGAGACCGGATCTTTCGGAGAACATACCCTCACATCAGTAGTCATTATCTCGCCAACTGTTCTAGTCGGCATGATATCAATATCCAAATTTTTGAATATATCAGTGATGCTTAAGACGCCGACCATCTCACGATCATGGACCGAGTTCACGACGGGGGCGCACTCCAATTTAGATGCAAGCAGGATGCGCGCCGCTTCCAATCCGCTCATACCAGGGACTATTGTCGGACATTCTCGTACAAATCCTTTAACAGTTATATTTGACTTCGTCGATGATATTTTCAGCACATCTTGCCGGGTTATCACGCCGGTAACACGATTTTCATCATCTACGACGGGCACGCTCCTGAAATGATGAAGCCGCATCAATTGACGGGCTTTGGTCATAAATTCGTTTTCTTTGATAGACACGACGTCTTTAGACATCATATACTGAACTTTTATGTGCTTCCCCCCTTTCATCGGAATATTTCATCCTTACAACTCTCACAAACTGACGTCCCATCTATTACCTCTAAGGTCCCAGAGAGTTCATCGCACCTTTCACAAATACCCTGCGAGATCTTTTTAGTTTCAGAAAATGGAGGATGGTCCCGATTCATCTCGATTAAATTTGTGAGAATATCGGTGAGCCCTGGAGAAACCGCAATAATATCTGTATCGGTGACGATTCCGACTAATTTATTTTCCTCGACAACAGGTAGTCTCCTGATATCCAATCTCATCATTTTTCGCGCCGCCTCATCCAGACTCTCATCGCCTCTGATGGAGATAAGCGGCTGCGTCATCAAATCCCTGAGTGTTACGGAACCTGGTGTTATGTTTTCCGATATGATCTTTCGCACCATATCCCGTTCTGTCACAATACCCACTGGTTTGCCGTCTTCGACGATGATGAGGCTACCCACGTTGTGTGCGATCATTTTTTCTCCGGCAACAGACGCCCTCATATCGCCTTCTGCCGTGACGACCTCCTTGGTCATGATTTCTCGTACTGATATCCGCGTTTCCATTTCCTGCTCCATCGTCATTTTAACCACATATCTTATGACCACATAGGTTGTATTACTCATAGATATAAAATCTGAAGATATAAAAGTATCACGACCAGTATTAATGTGATAAAATATATATGACAATTAGATGACTTGTATATGGGATGGGAAGAATGATTAAAATAATTAAACGAAGTTTCTCATCGTGGATCAGAAAGATATTTAAAAAGAAGGCGGTGCGCATAGGGATTTATGGTCCGCCGAATGCCGGAAAAACCACTCTAGCAAACAGAATAGTCCGTGATTGGAGCGGTGATGATGTGATCGGCATAGTATCCGAGATACCTCATGAAACCCGTCGGGTGATAAGGAAGGAGAACGTACGTATTAATGCCAATGGCGTGGCAGTGACCTTGGATATCGTGGATACGCCGGGTTTGGCGACGAAAATCGATTTTCATGATTTCATGGCGTTTGGGATGGATGAAGAAGAGGCAAAGCGGCGGGCAAAAGAGGGGACGGAGGGCGTGATCGAAGCCATCAAATGGCTAGATGACATAGATGGAGTATTATTGATTATGGATGCTGCCGAAGACCCATTTACACAGGTGAACGTCATCGTCGTCGGAAACATGGAGGCGCGGGAGTTGCCCTTGTTAATAGTTGCCAATAAAATAGACCTGCCAGATGCATCTCCGGCCAGGATAAAAAGCGCATTTCCACAACATCCCGTAGTTCCTATTTCTGCCCTTGATGGCATCAATGTCGACAAGCTATACGAGTCAATAGCTGATCGGTTCGGGTGACCAAGATGACCGAAAAAGTTACTAAGACGGAGGAACGCACAAAGCGCGCAAATGGTGCCGTTGAGACGGGCATTCGGATAGATATGCTCTCCAAGGACCATCTGTCAACTATGACCTCGATGGAGAAAATCAGATTGATACTTGACAAGGTCAGAGAGGGCAATATCCTAATTCTTGAGGCAGGACTCACCCCCGATGAAGAGATGAAGTTAATGGAGCTCACAATGACGGAGATAGCACCAGGCGATTTCGCCGGCATTGAGATCGAGAGTTACCCCTCTAGGCGGAGATCAAATATCATCAGCAAACTCTTGGGAAGGGTCGTCATAGAAACGCGCCTTACCGTCATCGGACCGGCAAATCAGATCAAGACCATTAACAAAGACCACGATGTGATAAGCGCACTGGTGTCCGTGCGTTCATAGGAGTCCAAGATGCCACATAAATGTACCAGATGCGGTCAAACGTTCAGGGACGGTGCATCTGAAATTCTGAGTGGATGCCCTACCTGTGGATGGAATAAATTTCTCTACGTGACAGATAGGTCGGAGGAGATAGCCAGACAGGATGTGCTATCAGAAGATGCGGAAGTCATGGACATCAATGAACTGATAAACAAAGTTGAAATTGAGGAAAAGCCGAAAACGCACCCCGCACCCGACTCTCACAGGGTTGAAAGTATAAAAATACTCTGTCCGGGCTCGTATGAATTAAATATCAAGTCACTACTCGATCGACCGGAAATAATCATGGCGCTAAAAGAAGAAGGAACCTATATGGTTCACTTGCCATCGATTTTCAGTAAAGGCGATAAAAAGCGCAAATCTGGACGCAAACGAAGGAAATGAGCGTTACGCAGGAAGGAACATAATGAATTGTGTGTTATTTTTGTGGACGATCGGACGTGTGGCATTGATATCCTCGAGCATTATCTCATATCCATTTGGAAATATTATGTACAATTTATCTACATTCTGCCCAAGGTCGAACGCATGAATACGGTATATGCCGTCATCATATGTTATTACGTCGTTTGCAGTGATGTTGGCTTTATTCCATGATATGTCCGTTATCCTGATGTTCGAGAAATCAGCGAAAACATCCTCCAGCTTTTGCCTTATGGCATCGGGACCGAAGACCAGCAGGTAAAGTCTGGCAAAAAGGCCATCGATACTATACTCCACAGTGATGTTCGCGTCCTCTCCATCAAACGTCATTATTACATCGGTGATATCAATAAATCTCGATTCATGCGCCTCCGCAGCAGATACGACAGGCATCAGCAATAGAAGAAATATCATGAAAACTACCCATACTCGTTTAAACATCCTCCCCCCCAATATGGCATAGTTGTGCTGCTATATGTACTTTTTCATCTCGGAAGCTTTGCACATATTTAGAGCATATTATATACTGAATCTTTTTTCTTAACCAGTCCGTACTGCACTGAATATCTGCCCTCCAAGAAACTAATCGCTTCTTCTAAGTTTAGTATAGAGAATGGGATTTTAACATCATCCTGTGTAGTACTTTTTTTGTAGAGTTCCTTTGCAGTTTTCATCATGCCGTCCTTCATATCAGTTATGATTAAAGGTTCGTAATCGCTACGGTTATAAATTGCATCGGCTATTACAATAATACCTTCATTTTCTTCCAACTTATTTACTGATTCACTCTGAACACGAAAAATAAGCGTTTTTAATATATCCAAGTACTCATAAGTTTCTGGACTCGTATACTCGCTTTTAAGTTGCTCAGAAAACTCATTAAATATTTTTTCTGATGTAATAACAAAATAGGATATCCTTCAGAGCGTTCGGACCCCATCTCGATAATGAAATCAGCGATAAATCTAGACTGTGCCCATTTTTTGACCTGCGACAACGCCCCTCTTGGTTTTCTATGTTTACCAGACCTAAAAGCATTGTGAAAAAAAGTATGACATAAAATCAAAAGAGATCGTTTGGCATCGGACATATAATCACTTAGCTCTGACTAAGTTATTTTTCGTTGCAAGTACTCAATTGGACTTCCCTCTATCTTTTCGATTTTATAGGTGGGTAGAGAATTAATATATGTCCTCACAATAACTAAATCGTCTCCACTAAGACCTATTTGGTGCGCTTCCTCCTTCAATTTATCGCCAAGCACCCTAACTTTTCTAATCCTAATGTCATCATACTTAGTTGTCATATCCTTGCCCCCCGCTTCTTACACTATATTATAATGGGGGGTACCCCCCCATACAGTTTCCTATATGTTTCCTAATATACTACCAGTGAAGCCCTACTTACACTATACTATAATTGAGGGGTACCCCTCTATACCCCCCTTAAATGTTACTCCCTTGCACAAAAACTCTAACATCTGCACAAAAAGTAGGCCCAAATTAGGACTTTATGTGCAAAGCTCATCTCGGAAGCCAGGGCAACAACAGGATGACGAACATCAACACGATGAGAAGGATGAACATCAGTTTCTGCCTCCTCCGGGCATCACCATATCTCTTTGTACATTCGTCAGAGCAAAACGTTTCATTGGATTCAACCGACTTCCCGCATATTGCGCAGTGTCTATGAGGAATTATTTTTACCATGATTTAATGGATGGGGGGCCACCATATTAAAGATAACGTGCTTCACCCCCACCTTAGACGGCAATAATCATGTTCCATCTGGTGTAAATAGAAATCCCTTAGTACTTGGTGTGACATGTTAATCATCATGATTGTGGTGATATCTATAGGGGGCTCGATAATTGCGCCCAAGTTGGATTTCGAAAGGTTCGAGGAATATGCTGAAGCGATAAAGGAAATAGCGAAAGAGCATACGGTTTTCGTTGTAGTTGGCGGCGGTGCTGCTGCCCGTGAGTACATCCATGTTGCAAGAAAGCTGGGCGCAAATGAAGCCGTTTGCGATTTTATTGGCATTGATGTAACGCGATTGAATGCTCGTTTGTTGATTTCCGCCATAGGAGGGGATGCGCATCCTGAACCGCCCTCCGATTATAAAGAAGCGGCGAGCGTCGCATCGTGGGGCAAGATAATCGTGATGGGCGGCGTAACCCCTGGGCAAACCACAGATGCGGTCGCAGCCATATTGGCAGAATACGTCCAGGCGGATTTACTGGTCAATGCAACATGCACTGATGGTGTGTACACCGCCGATCCCAGGAGCAATCCCGATGCGCAAAAGCTCGATAATATCTCCCCCAAACAATTAGTCGAAATCGTAATGAGGACAGAGATGGGGGCAGGGTCAAAATCCGTTATGGACCTCTTGGCGGCGAAGGTCATCGAAAGGTCCAGGATACCGACGATTATATTAGACGGGTCAGATCCAAAAAACATCGTCGATGCCGTTCTCAGGAACAAACACGTTGGAACGGAAATTACATCCTCTTGCAAGAAGTGAGAAGTTGGTGGTGCAAACTAAAAAAACTATGGGGCGTAAAATATAAAAAGGTCGAAGCAATTATTATTTAAAAAGGGGTGAAAAAAATGAGTTGGTTTACTGAAATGCTTGAAAAATTTAGACGACAGAGCTTTCGAGTGATATTCATTACAATCTCTGCCAAATTTTTGGCTGGTGTGGGTATAGGAGCATTGTTAGCAAGCTATTTTCAAGCAATCGATTGGATACTATGGGGCTGGATATTGATTGTAATATCCCTGTTACTACATATACCAGTGATATACGCAATATTGATTAAAAAATAGCGTCCATTGTTCTCGCACTATCGTCTAACAGCAGATAAAAGAAGTTGCCAAAGGCAATTTGGGCGAAGCGTAGCGAAGTCTTTTTCCGCAGAAACGTTATTCGAGACCTCGGCGACGTCGGCTGGCTTTTGAATATATTAGGAGTAGGCTTTTCTCAAAACACTGACTGCTCAGTAATTATGTATTGAGTGTACAATATAAATTTGACGATAAAAGGCTTTAAAACTAATGTACGGGCAGGAGATAGCCAGAGAGATAGCGAAAAGGAAGGGGGAAAAGCCAAACCCCGGAACTCTTTATCCTGCCCTTGGGAATATGGAGGCAAAAGGGTTAATCATTTCGAATCAGACAGGTCAGATGCGAGACAGTGGTCGAATCTGTTTGAAGAAGGCGCGCGAATATTTCTATCGTGTATGAAGAGTGATAAGAGCGAAACAAACCATTTTAATAACGTGGAAGCCATCAGTATCAAGAGAGAGGTCTTAGATGTCGGATGGACAGAAAAAATACGAGTTCAAACGGAAACTGGAAGAGTTACGAGAGAAAACTGGCAGGGGGACCGAACTGGTTACGATTTACATCCCTCCTGATAAGCAGATATCCAATGTTGTGGCACAGCTTAGAGATGAGCATGGACAGGCTGCGAACATTAAATCCAAGTCCACAAGAGTAAATGTTCAGAGCGCACTGGACTCCATCATGGCCAGACTCAAATATTTTAAAAATCCGCCAGAGAATGGCATGGTTATTTTTTGCGGAATGATCTCTATTGGTGGAGATAGGACCACAATGGAGACGATAGTCATAGAGCTGCCGGAGCCCATTACGACCTATATGTATCGATGCGGCTCGGAATTCGTACTCGGGCCACTGGAAGACATGCTCAAGGAGAAGAAGACATTTGGTTTGGTCGCCCTGGATCGGAGGGAGGCAACCATTGGTTTGCTGAAGGGGAGACATATCGAGCTCATAAAACACATGACCTCCAACGTACCAGGCAAACAGAAGAGGGGGGGGCAATCGGCAAAGCGATTTCAACAATTGCGGCTAATAGCCATTAACGAATTTTATAAGAGGATCGGGGACTCTGCCAGCAAAATATTCCTTGAAGTGGATCACAAGGACCTCCAGGGCATACTGATTGGGGGACCCAGCCCGACGAAGGAGGAGTTTATAGGTGGAGAGTATCTTCATCATGAACTGCAGCCGAAGATACAGGGGGTATTTGATATCTCGTACACCGACGAGTCGGGATTATACGAGTTGGTGGATGCAGCGATGGATACACTTCAAAACTTGGATCTGATGCAAGAGAAAAAGTTGGTAAATCGGTTCATGAGGGAACTGGTAAGCGACCGAAATCTGGCCACTTATGGTGAAGATAATGTCAGAAAAAATCTCAAAATGGGCGCAGTCGACACTCTATTACTCTCCGAAGATCTGAGGCGAATTCGAATATATGTCAAATGTACCAGTTGTGATTACCAGTATGAAAAGACGGTCCAAAAACCGGATAAGTTGGAAGCGTGCCCAAGGTGCGATAAGGCACTTGAACTGGTGGAAATTACCGATATCGTAACCGAGTTATCCGAGATGGGAGAGCGGATAAATTCCACCACAGTGTTCATCTCAACGGATTTTGAGGAAGGGGAGCAGTTGATGAACGCGTTCGGAGGAATTGCAGCGATTTTGAGGTTTCAGACAGGAGTTTAAAGATGTTCATACAGTTCAAAAATGAGACGAAGTCACTGCTACAAAGCGCTGTCAAATCAGCAGGATATGCGGCAGAAGATGCCTATTTAGAGGAATCTTCATATGCAGATATATCCTCATCAATCGCCCTCAATCTTGCGCCACAATACAAGAAACTCCCTGCGAACATAGCGAAGGAAATCTTGCAGAATATCCAGATTCCGGATAAATCATATGTCGGACGCGTAGAAGTCCAGGGAGCATATATCAATTTTTACGTCAATCGCAGCTTCTTGAACCAAACGATATCGAGCATATCTGAGGAACGGGAGGAGTACGGCTCGCTTCCCAAGAAAGACAAGCGAGTAATTCTCGAACATACTTCTGTCAATCCAACAGGACCCATCCACGTTGGCAGGGGACGAAACCCCATCATCGGCGACACGTTGGCAAGGGCTCTCAGATGCGCCGGCTACGATGTCGATGTGCAATATTATGTAAACGATATGGGCAAACAGATCGCGACGATCGTCTGGGGATACGACAATATCGACCTGAATACCCTTCCTCAATTAGAGAGGGATAAGCCAGACCACGATGTCGTGCGATATTACCGAAAATCGACCGAGGCGGCATCAAATCCAGAAGTGGAATCAGCGATCATGCAGCTCTTGGGGGAATACGAGTCTGACAACCCCCTCGTCATCGAGAAGTTTAAGAAAGTTGTGAAACGCTGTATAGATGGGCAAAAGCAAACGTTAGAACGAATCAACATTTCCTTTGACAAATACGTGTGGGAATCACAATTTGTCAGAGACGGTACGGTGCATAAAATAATCGAGAAATTGAAAAAGACAAAATATGCCAGACTAAAAGACGGTGCATTGGTGCTTGATTTGACTCATTTTGGACTGGAGAAGGATTTTGTACTGACGCGTCTCGATGGGACGACTCTATACACTACCAGAGATATCGCATACCACGTATGGAAGTTCGATAACGCTGATATCATGATTAACGTGCTCGGCGAAGACCAGAAGCTGGCGATGGACCAATTAAAGTGCGCCCTTGAGATTCTCGGTCTCGAGAGATGGCCGCAAATGGTGTTTTATTCTTTTATCTCACTGCCAGAGGGCAGGATGTCAACGCGCAAAGGCACCACCGTCGATCTTGATGACCTGCTCGATGAGGCACTTGAACGTGCATACATCGAGGTACACAAACGCAGACCTGAACTGTCAGAGGGCGAAAAGCGAAGAATAGCGGAAATCGTGGGGATGGGTGCAGTACGATTTGACATCATCAAGGTGGCTCCAGAAAAGATGATGACGTTTAGATGGGAAGATGCGCTGGATTTCGAGAAACAGGGAGCGCCGTTCATCCAGTATTCGCATGCCAGAGCCTGCAGTATCCTTGATAAAGCGAAGCTGAAGAAGTTCAACCCGAATATGCTCGTCGAACCGCAGGAGATCGAATTGATCAAAAAGATGGCGATGTTTCCCAACGTCGTGGATGCGGTTGCACATTGCCTCAAGCCGCACATCTTAGCGACCTATGCCAGAGAATTGGCCGAGACATTTAATCAATTCTATGGCTTCGTCCCGGTACTCAAAGCAGAAGGAGATTTGAGAGATGCGCGACTGGCACTGGTGAACTGTACGAGAATCGTCCTGGAAAATACATTGAATTTGCTTGGAATCGAGGCGCCAAAATCGATGTGATATAGCTCAACCAAAGCGCACCTTCAACAGATTGAAAAACATCTGCGGAGCGTATTTTAGACTGAATGCGGAATTGTCCTTATGCTGCCATGTGATTGGTATCTCTTCGATGATGTAGCCGCTCTTCTGGATGCGCCATAACAATTCGACGTCGAATTCAAAGCCCTTCAATACCATCCTTGGCACGATATCGTCGATGACGGTTTTCTTTACCATCTTCGCCCCACATTGGGTATCCTCAAAAGGCAAGCCAAATAATAGCTTAACAAACAGATTGAAAACCCTGCTTGCAACTCTCCTGCTCAACGGCTGCTGAATAAATATTTTGGCGCCCTGGGTGTGGCGCGAGGCAATGGCACAGTCTGCGCCACCATCTACCGCCTTTACCAATTTGTCAAAATCCTCGGGAGAGATAGAATCATCAGCATCAGTAAATCCAACCAATTCATTTCTTGCGGCTTTAAAGCCCTCCAGCACGCCGCCGCCTTTTCCCAGTTTGTGACGGAACACAAGAAGTTTTATGCGCGAATTCCGCCTGTGAAAATCCCTTACAATCGCAGGCGTTCTGTCAGTACAACCGTCACATACGACGAGTATTTCATAGTCTGGATAATGTAGATGCGCAAACGCCTGATGCTCGGTCAAGGTCCTGGTGATTCTTTTTTCCTCGTTATACGCCGGGATGATTATCGAGACGCTTATTTTATCTCTTGTCATCTTACTATCAGGCTGACCCCAAGAAGTATCAATCCAATACCGCCCCATTTAGCAAGGTTCATCGACTCTCCCAAGAACATCACGGCGAATAAAGCTGTCCAAATGAAACTCGTGGCGATAATAGGATAAAGAAGGGTTAAATTTCCGTGCCTCAGTGCAAGAATGAACAGGATGCTCGACAGACCATATAGTCCAAATCCAACGAGTAGTTTAGGTAGCCATGATGTGATGTCTTCCGATATCAAATCCGAACCCATTTTGAAGAATATCTGTCCTATTGCCCCAAGAAAGGCGCATACCACAACGACCAATATTGCCCATGTTTTTGTCTCTCCGATCATGTTTATCACTTTTTATTCGCCCTCTTGCCTTATAAATCCAGATGGCGAAAATTTTACATACGCCATAACCACATTAGTATCAATATGAATAAAATACTCGTCGTGGCGATATTTTCTGTTTTGCTCATCGCTGGAATGTACCAGGTAAAGTACCAAACAGACCCCTGGCTGGTACAGGTCGTTACTCAAGGTGAACTGGATGCGACCACCTGGATAAACGAGAATACATCGCCAGATGATAAATTCGCCGCAGATATTTTCGGTGGCGAGCTGATTATGGGCATGACGACGAGAATCCCAATCGTGGGAGGGGACTGGGCGAATGCACCGGACCCTATGCAACGCATGGCAGACGCAGAAAGGATATTTACCACCACCTCTTCCAGCGAGGCATTCGAGATATGCAGGAAATACAACTGTACCTACGTCTTTGTCCCGTTAAAAAGGCAAATCCATGCCGGATATGGGTGGAAGGATGTCGAAGTTGACAAATTTAGTGATACAAACTACTTTAAATTGGTGTACGAGAACCAGGATGTTAGAATTTATAGGGTGATATATTGAAGATAAAGAACGAGCAGCTTCTGTTATTCGCCATCATATGTGCAGCAATCTGGTACAGGCTCCCGATATTAGAGGGGCACATCATCCCCATGTTTGGCAATACGATGTATCACGTCGGAATCATACGAAATACAATAGATACGATGTATTATCCTGTGTATGAATTGTCGTATGGGGGGAATTTCAGACATTTTTACGTTCCAGCATACAGGCTGTTAATCGCATCCATTTCAATAACATCCAACATCGACCCGATGCCCCTCTCCGGCATAATGACGATCGTCATAGCCATTTTCATCATCCTGGCAATATATTGTCTCGCCTACAGGATTTATGACGGTCGTTATGTCGGACTCTGCGCCGCCATGCTCTTTGTATCGTCCCCAGAACTCTCCATTTTCACGTCGAGGCCATTGCCGCAACTGCTGGGGATGTTCATGGTCCCACTGACATTCTATTTTGTGGTCACGGAGCGGAAATCGTTGACCGTCCTGTCGGCTATGCTGACCGCCCTGACACATCAGATTACGCTGTTAGCACTTGTTGCTACACTGCTGGTTTACTCTATCTTCCAAATAAAGGACAGGAGTAAATTTTTATCGTCTTTTATTCCATTGCTTGCAGCCTGTGCCACATACGGCATCTGGCAGTTGCACTCTCTGCAAACATTGGACATCTTCGGCATATCACAGATAGTATATCGTGAAGGCACGGTCGTGGACTGGACATTGTTTGCCAGAGCGGGGCTTGTTCTCATTCCATTCTTCATAATCGGACTTTTCCGCACCTTTTACTCGGATGCAATAAAGAAAGACCATAAACTGCTGATGCTATCCTGGTTCATCGCTACGCTGTTGCTGACGAAAAATGACCTGATAGGGATGCATATATTTATGGACAGATTCTTCACGTTCCTGGTGGGCTGCATGGTGATATTCTCCGGTTTTGGCCTCTATTATTTCCTGTGCCAGCTCAATGGCATGTTGGATAAGGTGGTAGCACGATGAGGAAACTTGTGCTGGCAGGCATCCTGGCAGGCATATTGGTGATGCTGCCCCTTGGACCCGTATCATTGCCATTCCTGCTGTTCTCCCCAGGATTTTGTGTGTATGCTCACATGAAAAAGCAGGTTAACATCGTTGAACTGACTGCAGCGTCTATAACGCTGTCTCTGCTCGTATTACCAGTCATATCGGTCATCACGCGCCTTCTTGATCTGGACATAATGCGAATGGTACTTGGCCTGTTCATCATTTTGTCTATCTGCTTGTTGAACAAGGAATTTAAGGTGCAACCCAGCAGACAGGATGGCATCATCATTTTACTGGCGATAATCCCAGCAATGGTAGTATTTTTACCACTTCTGGGCTGCTTCACGTTTACTGGTGATGGTCTTGTGGCGAACCCAACCCATGTGGCAGATTTGAACTATCATCTGTCCATCATACAGCGATATATCAATGCGCCTCAAATTCCTGTGGAAGACCCATATCTCCCTGGGCACCATATACCGTATAACTGGTTCATGCACATCTTCATGGGGGATTTGTGTAAATTGACGGGGGTGCATCTATTCTCGATACTAAAAATCGTTTTTCCCATGCTCATATTCGCCCTGTTCTTGAACATGTACCTGCTTTCGAGATATGTGTTTGATGAGGGGTCGGCAGTGTGCTCATCTCTGATATATGTTTTCACGGGCGGTCTGTCGTGGTTGTATATAGCAATGCATCACGGACAGGTCGACCTGTTTCAAGCGCTTACATATAATTTCGAGGACGTGGTCATGCTAAAATACGACCCGACCCTGTTGTTCTACCTCATGCCGCAGACGCAGGCATTTGCCCTGGTCCTGATGGTCTTTGTATTATATGCCTGGACTGTCTCTACTGCCGAAGTTTCCAGGAGGATGGCGGCATTGACTGGCGTCTCCTTAGGTATTCTGACGTACTATCATCTCATATCCTCATTTCCGCTTTTCGTTTTGGTTGCCCTGCATATGCTATGGAACAGAAAAAAATTGGAAATCAATGCGATTATATTGGTATTAGCCTCTCTCATCGCAGTATCCCAACTGGCAGTGTTTCCACAAAATGCACCATCGCATATTATGATCGCACGCCATCCAAACATCATACTCTCGGCGATTCTGGCGCTGGGGATACTGGTGCCATTTGGCATCATTGGAGCGTGGAGATCGCGGCACAACGAAAAAGCACGGGGAGTCTTAATATTTGGCGCAGTCTTATTAATAATACTGAACTTCATCACCCTGCCGCTCACACAAAATACATACAGATTTCTCGTATATTTGACGATAACGGCTTCAATATTTTCGGGATATTTTGTGTATGAATCATACAAGAAGACATCCTCCCTCAAGAAGTATCTCCCATTATTGGCAATACTACTCATACTGCCCTCAACTATAATGCTGGTCGGATTCTACATGAACAGCAATTATATCCATGTAGACAACAGTGAGATGCAGGCATTGGACTGGATTTATGAGAACACGCCATACGATGCAATATTCTTAGAAGAGCCCTCTCACTTTCCAAGAATCCCCTTATTGACCGGACGACGCATAGCCTATGCAGGTCAGTTATATATGATGCAGTATCACGGAGTCGATGACTGGGCAGACGTGAATCGCCTCTTTTATGAGGGGAATCCGTCCCGATTGAACAGCGACTTGCACGCCAGAGAGGTTTCATATGTGTTCGTCGGACACAGGGAAGCAAAATATCCACTTAACGATACTTTGAGAGATGCGGATTATTTCGAAAAGGTATACGATCTCAGTGGTGTGCGAATATATAGGGTGATTTAGATGGACATAACAGCGATTGGCATATTGGCATTTTCAGTATTGTATTTATTGATCCTGCCTGGACTCAACTTGCTCAGGACCATGAAGATGCTGAAAAATCTTGAGATAGAAGAGATTATCATGTTGAGTTTTGGATTAAGTTTATTGGTTTTGATATTCATCGCAATTGTTCTTAGCCTGCCCAAGAGTATTGGCCTAAACTTCCACACCTTAATCATATTTATGGCCCTTTTCATGATATTTACAAACATGGAAGTGATGGATTGCACGAAAAGAGCATTGCGCCGATTGATATGCTAAAAAAACAGGGATATCACATGGTCGGGGGACATAGCGCAGTAAAAGCGTGCCTATGGCTGAACAGGTCCCTCAGAGATGAGGGCGCCTGTTATAAATCCAAATTTTATGGGATACAGTCACACCGCTGCGTACAAATGACGCCAACGTTATCGTGCAATCAGCGGTGCATCTTCTGCTGGCGTCCGATAGAGATGGCCATCCCCGAGCATGGATGGGATGACCCAGAGACCATTGTAGAGGGTTGCATCGCTGCGCAGATGCGGTTGATGTCTGGATATGGCGGTGCCACCACGACCAATATGCAAAAACTGGAAGAGGCAAAAGAGCCGAAGCATGCAGCGATCTCGCTTGCGGGCGAACCCACGTTGTACCCCTACTTGTCTGAGTTGGTCGAAACGTTCCATAAACGAGGAATGACCACGTTCGTCGTGACGAATGGAACGCATCCAGAAATGATTGCGAGGATCAGGCCGACCCAGCTTTACATCTCGCTGGATGCTCCGGACCAGGAGACATATAAAAGTGTCTGCAACCCGGTTAGAGACACATGGAACGACATCAATGAATCACTTGAGATTTTGCGTACCAAAGATATCAGAACGGCTATCAGGATTACGCTCGTCGATGGGATAAATCTCAAGGGCCCTGAGAAATACGCCAGACTGATAGAAAAAGGAGAACCGGATTATGTCGAGGTGAAGGCATACATGCACCTAGGTTTTTCTAGGCAAAGGCTACCAAGAACTGCGATGCCATCCCATAAGACAATTCTCGAGTTCGCTGGAAGGCTCGCAGAAACATTAGGCTATCCAATAGTGGATGATGTAGAAATAAGTCGCGTTGTGCTCTTATCAAAGGTTAATGAGGCCAAGAGGGGATGCGAAACGTCGCGACAGCTTAACCCCTGTAGAATAATTTCTTAAACTTATCTACAATCCCCTCTGGTTTTTTAGCCTCTACTATTTTTTCCATTTCTTAAACTTATCTGTTATTCCCTCTGGTTTTTTAGCCTCTGGTTTTTTAGCCTCTGGTTTTTTAGCCTCTACTTTCTTTCCCTTTGATTCTCCACATTTAGACAATAGTCTCACCCCTTATATAGCATTTATAGTTCTTAGTATATAAAATAGTAACTTGATGATGTTGTAACTCCTGCGGAGTTATCAACTCTCGCAGATTTTTAATCTGCGTCATGTGCTGTTAACTTAAAGCAGAAATGACGATTTCAAAACGCATAGCACCTACCTGTTTTACGTTTCAGGTAGTCCTTAAGGTAACACTGCCCTGCGTCATATAGATAACTTAAATAAAGAGATTCAACATTCATTTAAGATATATGAAATTCGAGCCGAATGATATCAAGGAAAGGACCAATAAGGACTTTGATAAGACGTGGTTAGAGACTGCTGGGCTTGTCGATGGGCAGGAGAGAAGATTTACCATGCCGAAGAGGAGGGGGCAAAGGCATTTACTCACAGTATATTCTGATAAAGCACGCAATATACTTCTGGACATGGGCTTTGACGAAATCGTCTTGAAGCCAATCTGGGATGAACAACATGTCCGGCTTCAGTATGGACCTGAAGCACCAGCAATCCTTGACCGCCTTTATTATCTCGCCACCCTCCCAAGACCTGATATCGGCCTATCTGACGAAAAGAAGAAAATGATCAAAGACCATATAAAGGGTTTTGATAAGTTTGAGGAGCTCAGAACCCTTTTAAAGGAGTATAAAAGAGAGCGAATCGAATCAGGCGAAGATTTTACCGAAGCACTGGTCACGCGATTGGGGGTGGACACCATCGATACGCACTACTTGCTTGACGAAGTCTTCTCCGAATTAAAAAACATCAGAGCACTGCCTACCACGCTGACGTTGACGTCCCATCTCACGACGGCATGGTTCCCCACGCTCCAGGCAATTCAGCATAAAAAAGAGTTGCCCGTAATGCTGTTCACTTTTGGATGGAGATATAGGCGAGAACAAAGAGAGGATGCGACACACCTAAGGGCGCACTATAACCTCAGCATGGTAGTAATGGACGAAAACCTCACGATAGCAGATGGCAGGTACCTCACCGAAGAATTCTTCAAAAGGATGGGATATGGCGAGATAGAATTCCGGGCAAAACCAAACGCTCCGACTTACTATGCCCCAGGGACCAATTACGAGGTCTTTGCGAAGCATTCAGAAAAGGGCCGGATTGAGGTCAGCGAGATTGGCATGTACTCGCCTGTTGCCCTTGCAAACTACGGCATCGAATATCCTGTGTTCAATTCTGGCCCGGGGTTGGGTAGAATGATCATGATTTCAGAGAATATTTCCGATATCAGAGAGGTACATTTTCCAGAACTGTATAAAGAACTAAGCCTGAGTGATGAACAGATCGCCAGGATGATGTCCATCGATAAAGTGCCGGTCACACCTGTCGGAATGGACATTGCGGAAGCAATAGTCAGGACGTGTGAACGATATGGCAATGCACCATCCCCCTGTAAGTTCGATGCGTGGAAGGGGAAATTAAATGGCGAACAGGTTACCGTATCAGTAGTTGAACGAGAAGAAAACACAAGGCTTTGTGGACCGGCATATCTCAACGAAATATTAGTGTATAATGGAAATGTCATCGGCGTCCTGCCGACGAAAAAATTCAAAGAGATTCGTGATAAGGGCATCAACACAGGCATCCGATTCATCGATGGATTCACAGCATTGGCGGCGCATGAGATCGAAAGAGGGCGCAAAGAAATCCGAATCAGAATTGCAGAGGCATTGAGCGATGTGAACGTGAGGATAGACCCTACTGCAGTCAGATATATCCAGAGCAATAACAAGAAGATAGATATAAGGGGCCCTGTTTTCACGACGGTGCGTGTAGAAGGATGAAATTACTTTTATTACTGCCCACCCTAAACGAAGAAGATGCCATAAGGGCATTGGCAAATGAGATGCCTGGAGAGTTTGAAGTCCTGGTGGTAGACGGGGGCTCCACAGATTTCACGAAAGAGGTTGCCCTGCAACATGGATGGCGGTTCATCACACAGAGATATGGCAATGGCAAGGGATGCGGCATTCAAACCGGCATGGAAGAGTTTTTGAAGAGGGGGCATGACCATTTAGGGATAATCGACGCTGACTACACTAATGACCCTGGAGAGGTTATACAGATGTTAAAATTTCTTAAGGACAATGACCTTGACGTGGTGCTGGGCAACAGGAACATAGTCAAACAGAGAGAATACCTTGGATGGTTTTCGGTGTTCATAAACACCCTCACCTCTGGCATCGTTTCGCGCATGTACGGGCAGAAATTATCGGATATCCAGACCAGTTACTGGGTATTTAACAAAAAAGCAGTAGAAACGATAGCGCCAAATATAGTTGCCAACGGCTTTGATATCGAATATGATCTGACATATAATGCCTGGAAATCAGGTCTGAAAATAGGAGAGGTTCCAGTGAATTTTAGAAGAAGAATCGGATATTCCAAATTTCATACCTCTCACAGATTCAGGCAGATAGCCCATGGCTTGAAATATGTCTATTGGAGTTTAGTGCATTTATGCAGAAAGTGATGTTTTTGTTAGAAGGCACGATGTGATGATACTACATCAGAATCTTTATGTATCCTCAGCACATATATGATAATTTGTTCATATGAAAGAAGATATATTCTTCAAGTGCCTTGGCGAGGAAAATAGGCTCCAGATACTCAAAGTGGTTGGAAACGACGAAAAATGCGTCAACGAAATCGTGGAGTCGCTGAAAAAAGAACAATCTCTCGTCTCACACCATCTAAGGATATTGAAAGACTGTGGGTTGGTGCAAAGCAGACAAGCGGGTAAAAAAATAATGTACAAAGTCTCCGATCCAAGAATCATGGAGCTCATAAAAAGGTCGAAGACACTTGCCGAACAACTCGAAGGCGAATGCAAATGCTAAGCTACGGGGGATAAAAAATGATAGTTCTATTACTCTCAGACATACATGCAAATCTCGATAGCGTAGAGGCTATTGAAGAAGACTATGACCAACTGCTGGTTTTGGGCGATGTGGTCGATTATGGGCCAAATCCAGCGGAGTGTTTAGCGTTTGTAAGGGAGAATGCGCATAGAACTGTTAGGGGCAACCATGACCACGCTGTTGCGTTTGGAGTAGACTGTGGTTGCTCATACAAGTACAAACAACTATCCATCGCGACGAGAGATTTCACTTTGAACGTCCTTGAAGAGGGCGACCTAAAGTTTTTGAGAGAAATGCCATTAATCCATGAATTTAAATTGAGCGGTTATAATTTTTACATGGTGCACGCCTCCCCCACTGACAATTTGTTCAAGTACATCACACCTAAAACACCAGATGAAGAGATAGAAAACGAAATACGAACGATAGACTCTGACTTTATCCTTTTGGGCCACTCGCATATTCCAATGATCAAAAATGTGAATGGTCGAACATTGGTAAATCCTGGAAGCACGGGCCAGCCGAGGGACGGGGTGGCAAAGGCGTCGTATGCAATCTTAGATTTGGATGAGGGAGACGTGCGAATAAAAAGGGTGAGTTATGACGTCAGTAAAACAATAGAGAAGACGAAAAACCTCGATTTGGATAAAAACACCGTGGATGAGCTTGCCACGATTTTGATGAGGGGTGGGGACAAAAATGGAGAGGAATGTTTTACTAACTGAATACGTGGGCTCACTCATCCTAACCACAACGGTCATATCCTCTGGCATATTGAGTATGGCCTTCACGGGCGGAGACGTTGGCTTGAGCGTTCTTATTATCGCTTTTTCAACTGGATTTGTAGTCTTTGCTCTGGTGGAATCTCTCGGACCTGTTAGTGGGTGCCATATAAATCCCGTCGTAACGTTGTCCGCGGTGGTCACCAGGGCAATGGACGTTACAACGGGCATTAAATATGTAATTGTTCAAATCGCAGGAGGAATAACTGCAGCGGCACTATCTCATGCGATGTTTGAAATGCCATTGTTCGCCGTATCTGATGTTGTTCGCCTGAGTTATGGTACTGCTTTGAGCGAAATTGTCACCACTTTTGGGCTGGTCATGGTGATATTTTGCTGTGTGAGAAGAGAATCTAGATTAACACCATTGGCCATCGGCCTGTACGTAGTTTCGGCCGTGTACTGGACGTCCAGCACGAGTTTTGCGAACCCACAAGTTACGATCGGAAGAATATTCACAGATACGCTTACGGGCATACGTCCTACTGATGCCGTTGCGTTCATAGTAATGCAAGCCATCGGCTCAATTCTTGCTACGGGATTTTACTGTTACATCTATCCAAAAGGGCCGGAAGAATGAAGCGCAAACTTTAAAGCCCATCCATCCAATATTGAGATACATATCAATTTTGATGGTGGTTAGTATCAACATCGATGTCAATGCACTTAAAAAATTGGCGTTGCTGGGCGCAGTACAAGGACCTATACAAATATCCTCGTCGAGTTTTGCCAAACATATATCATCGAGCGCCCAGACCGCATCACGGCGACTACATGCTCTTGAACGGGACGGTCTGATTTCCAGGACCATTTTGCCAGCCAATGGGCAGCGGATAATGATGACCAAAAAAGGCAAGAATATTTTGAGAGACGAGTGTTATGATTATCAAAAAATATTCGCGCCCGCCGAGAATGAAATAAAACTGCAGGGGTCCATCATAACCGGTCTTGGCGAGGGGCAATACTATGTCTCAATAGAGGGTTACAAGGTGCAGTTTCGGAATAAATTGGGCTTTGCACCGTATCCAGGCACGTTAAACATCATGCTGACCGACAAGAGCATCGTTCTCAGGAAAAAATTAGATGAAAGCGAGGGAATTCCCATCAGTGGCTTCCAGTCCAGACAGCGAACATTTGGCGGCGGCAAGTGTTTCAGGGCGATGATAGATAAGATAGAAGGCGCTGTAATACTTCCAGACCGATCACACTATCCAGATGATGTGCTTGAGATGATAGCCCCTGAAAATTTTAGGGAGTCGTTGCATTTAAAAGATGGGGACATGGTCGAGGTAAGGGTTTTTCTATGATGATATATAAGACGGTAGAATCCATAAAAAAAGGTAGTATGGCCCTCATATATGATTTCGATGATAGAGAGGGAGAGACGGACATCGTAATGCCTGCCCATGCTATGACGCCAAAAACAGTTGCCACGATGCGAAGAGATGCTGGCGGATTGATATGTGTAGCGATACACCCTGTGGCAGCTCAACGTATTGGGCTGCCGTTTATATCGGATGTGTTGAGGTGTGCAGGTGAAAATGGTTTTAAGACGATAAAATCGATAATCGAGAAACCAGGAGACATCTTGTATGACGCTCGATCCTCCTTTTCGCTCTGGGTCAATCACAGAGATACCTTCACAGGAATCACCGATATCGATAGAGCCCTGACGATAACCGAGGTCGGCAAAGCAGTGCATTTATCGATGAACGGTGGGCAGGTCGATTTTGGCAGGGAGTTTCGCACACCTGGACACGTTCCATTATTGCGCGCAGCAGATGGCTTGCTGGATGAGAGAGCCGGACAGACAGAGTTGTCGATCGCCCTTGCGGAAATGGCAAATATCACGCCTGCTATGGCTATCTGTGAAATGTTGGACCATGAGACCGGTATGGCACTATCCAGAGAGGATGCAAAACGATATGCGGACGTGCACGATTTGGCTCTACTTGATGGCATGGAAATTATACAAGGATACCAGGCTTTTAATCGCTAAAGGTAAACTTTCGTCGATTCGTTTTGTTGCTTTGCGACAATTTCTCTGAACAGCGGCTAAACGACTCGGTAGCTTTCCTCAATTTTGATTTCTTAAAAACATTTATGTGCTATAATGAACAGGTTAAAAAAGAGCAGGGATTATGATTTTCTCGAATAAATCATTAAAGCAAGTAAAAAAAACTATGATTAAAAAATATAGCCAAGAACACCTTTTAAAGCTTTTTAGGAAACTTCCTCAAGAATTAAAAGAAATGATTCTTTCAGAAGAAACAGCTGATAATGCTTATAATATCCGTCAAAGATATAATATAGATTCTGAAATAGCTCAATATATAGGCTTTGTTTTGGTCGGGGTTCTTCCGCCAGATGAATTTCAAGAGACCTTAGAAAAAGAGCTTGGAATAAAACTAGAAATAGCCAAAAAGGTTGACTAAGAGGTTCTCACCGTTTTATCTTTTTCCGGTAAAAGAAAGTTTGGCTGAGCTTTATAGAATTAAAACCGCTCCTTATGGAGCAATAGAAAAACCTAAACCTGTAATAGAAAAGTCAGAACCTGAAGAAAAATCAGAATAAGACCTAACACTTATGTGACCAGACTTATAGGAGACACAGGATACAGAGTACGTGTAGGTGATTATAGACTCATACTTGACATCGATGGCAGTGTTACCTTAAGGACTACCTGAAACGTAAAACAGGTAGGTGCTATGCGTTTTGAAATCGTCATTTCTGCTTTAAGTTAACAGCACCACATCGATAAAAGAAAACTTCTTATTTTAATTTTAAAAGAGTCTATAAATAACCAATTTAGAAAAACTTAATGTCATAAAGCACATATCCCCCTAATATAGCACGCAAAGGTGACGTTTGCATGTCCAATTTAATCTACATAAACGGCGATTACGTTCCAAGAGATGAGGCAAAAATATCGGTTTTTGATCATGGTTTTCTCTATGGTGATGGCATATTTGAAGGAATACGCGCTTATAATGGCAGGGTCTTCAAGTTGGACGAACACATAAATCGCTTATATGATTCTGCCAAGGCGATATGTCTGACGATTCCCATGTCGAAAGAGGAGATGAAATCTGCTGTTTTGAAATGCATCAGGAAGAACAATTTGAAAGATACGTATGTCCGTCTGATAGTATCGCGCGGCGTTGGAGACCTTGGGCTCGACCCGAGAAAATGTCCAAAACCGAATGTGATCATCATAACGCAGGAGTGGGACGCATTATATGGTGGACTATCATATGAAAATGGATTGACCGCGGTGACCGTGTGCGTGCGGCGTAACGCTCCCGACGCCCTGCCGCCCAATATAAAATCATTGAACTATCTCAACAATATTCTCGCAAAGATTGAAGCAATTGAGAAGGGAGGAGATGAAGCCTTTATGTTCGATGTGCATGGCAATCTGTCAGAGGGGACGGGCAATAACATCTTTCTGATAAAGGACGGATGCATATCAACACCTCTCACACTTAATAACCTGAACGGGATTACGCGCGCTGCCGTGATCGAACTGGCAGGTAAGATGGAGTGCCCCGTCCAGGAAAAGAACTGCGGGCTAGTCGACCTGTATACAGCGGATGAGGTCTTCGTGACAGGTACGGCTGCGGAGATTGCCCCTATAATAAAGGTGGACGGAAGGATAATAGGAAATGGCAAGCCAGGCAAGATCACCAGGCGATTAATGTCAGAGTTCAAAAAGTTGACAGGGGAAGAGGGGACGCCTATATAAAGCCGCGCAATAGGTATGGCCCCATGAGTAGCAATATCAGCGATGATAGTATCAGCAGCGCCAGTCCAGTGACTATCGCATGCGAGATTTTCTCCCGGTTCTCCTCAGTTTTTATAATTCTACTCGTCTGGGATAATATCATCTCCTTAAATACGCGTCCGCCATCCAGTGGTACTACTGGCAGGCAATTGAACATTCCGACATAGAAGTTTATCCAGGCGACCCAAAACAATATATTTGCCATCCAAAAGATTTCATCTCCTATGGGAAACGCCCACTCCACTGGCTGAAAAAACTGCATGAGAAAATCAGTGAATCCTGTAAAGCCCATCAATCCAACAAATTCCATAAATGGCAGCGTGATCAGAATTGCCCATCCCATCGGTTCGTTCAATTTATGGGGAATTGCCTTTAAAAATTGGAGCGTGTCGCTGGCTGGATATTCTTCAAGTTGGACTCCGAGGCCTATAGAAGGCACGACTGTAACGCCAAGCCATCCCTTGTCCATGTCTTCGTGCGGTGGTTCGGCCAGTGTTATATTGAATATCCTCTCGGTCATGTTATCCAGCACATGGACGTCAACCCTCTGACCGGGCCTGGTGTCGTTCATAAACCTCAGAAATCCGTCCACCGTGTTGATGACGGTATCATCTATCTGGACTATGTACATGCCCGCAGTAATTCCGGCTTCTCTGGCAGGATACCCTTCGACTGTCCTCACGATCTCTATATGCCCTATTTGGTCCATTCTCACGCCGAATGCTCTTTCAGTTCCGTTGACCATGACATGTACTGTGACGATGTCTCCGGGTGGGATAGAGCGCATAAAGGCATGGACATCACGGATGGTTGTTATATTCCATTCGTTTAATCCAGTAAGGATCCCTCCCTTCTCGATTCCAGCAAGGTCGGCTGGCGATTCACTCGTCACACCAGTGATCATAACATCGCCTACCGGTGATATTGCACTTAGAGTGGCAAAAAAGAGGATAAACGAGACCAGCGCGACCACAAAATTGGCCATGACGCCAGCGGTTAATATGCGAATGCGCTTACCACGCTCCGCACCAGAGATTTGTCCATCTTCGAGTTTTGTAAAAAACGCTACGGGAATCAATGCCAGCACGATTCCCATCGATTTAACCCGAATCCCCTCCACTCTGCTCAAAATTGCATGACCAAATTCATGAACGATTGTCGCGAGCATCAGGCCGACCAAAACCCAGACCAATGGAATAAGCTCGTTTATATCTGGCAGCAGGAGTATCCCCTTTGGCTCGGGAAGGATAAAGGAGTAGGGAACATGGTCCAACATAACGTAATTTGCGTATAGCAGCATTGCAAAGACGAAGGCCAGCGTCATCAGCATCAGCGGACCTCCCACGTTTGCAAAAAATCTCCAGAACCGTTTTGGGCGCGCTAAGAAGTCCAGCAGTTTCTGCCCTCTTTTTGTGCCGACCATCAATATGGGACCATGTGCGCGAATATCATATCGCTCAAGCACCCCTTTTTTATCGAGTATGGCTATGGCAATCCAGTATGTGCTGAGGACCAGCAGCACAACGATCACGTCCAATATAAGGCGCTCCATAGTCATGTCATCACGATTAGTAGGATTGGGCCCAGATATATCAGAATAAATAACACACTGACCCAGTTTGAGATATTATTTGCAACTTTTTCATCTCTACTACCGAGTCGCTGTATCAACATCTTAACGTATTCTCCCATCAAATGTCCGCCATCAAACGGCTTCGCTGGCAACATATTTATCGCACCCAACCAGAAGTTGAGAAGGCCAACCCAAAATACGAGTTGCAGAGCGATGAGAACGACGTCACGATGCACCAGACCCGCACCAAAGAAATCAGGAGAGAGTAGTGGCAGCATGGTTCCAACCTGCGGCAAGATGAATCCTATGGGGTGCATCAGTCCCGCATAGAATTCGGTCACGGGAAAAAGGTGAACACCTAAAAAAGCCCTACCTGGATCATCTGGATGGACTCCCAGCTCTATTGTATACGCGTCTTTATTTGTTTGAATCTCGACGACGTCCCCGGGGCTGAACTCCGCCATCTTCCCCCTGAAGTCCTCTATGCCCTTCACCCCACTCTCGCCTACGTGGGTAATTATTTCGCCCCCCGTCATGCCGGCATCGGCGGCAGGAAATCCCTCAATGGTCTCTGATATGCCAATTCCCTCTGCGTTGGGCGCGAACATTGGCAATAGTATCTGCGTGAACACAAGGAACGATATCACGAATACCAAGATGTTTGCGGCTGGACCGGCGGCAAACATCTTCATCTTCGACCTCGAGGAGGCGTTCTTAATTCCTTCCTCATCAGGCTCCACAAACGCCAGAGGCAATGCCACCAAAACGCCGAGTCCAAGCGACTTTATGTTCATGCCCTCCGCCTCAGACAATATTCCGTGTGAAAACTCATGGACTACGATGGCGATTATGAGCGCGACCAATCCATATGTGAGGGGGAGCGCCAGCCCAGGCAGAAGGATCATTTCCCCTGCGCCGACATCTGGAGGTATGACTTCCGGGGTTCTGATGATTAAAATTGCCTGCGCAATTATCATAACTGCCGTGAAAACCATCGTCACCGTGGAGATTACTATGCAAATCACGCCCACCTTTTTCCAAAGAGGTCTGAACCTGTGTGCGATGAATCGTATAGTGCCCTTTCCATAGTTCGTGCGCCAAAGCAGCAGTGGACCAGATACCTCTAAGTTGTGCTTTGATAAGGTTCCCCTTTTATTTAGAGCGACTAATACGGCCCATGCGCCTACAAGAATTAGCGCAATCAGAATCCACGGTGGCAAATCCATATACATTTATATCTACACCTCTTACTATGTGAGTTTGGTGGCTTAAATTGTTCTCGATGATATATATAACTACACGCAACCTGGGCGAAGCCAAGCGCATTGCACGCACCTTGGTCGAAAAGCGGTTAGCAGCATGTGTGAACGTATTTCCGATAACATCAATATATCACTGGGACGGGATTCAGGAAGACGCCGAGGTTGCATTGATAGTAAAGACGACGAGGGGGAACGTCAAAAAGATAGAAGAGTGTGTAAAAGAACTGCATAGCTATGAGATGCCATGCATAATTTCGTTTGCAATTGACGGCGGCTCCGAGGAGTTTTTGAAATGGGTGAGAGACGAGATGAAATAGATGGCAGAAGATACGGTTCACTGGGCCGATGTCGTTGCGAAGGATGTATTGAAGAATCGCGGAAATAGACATGTGATAGCGACGGGAATCACCCCATCGGGGCCCATACATATCGGAAATATGCGGGAGGTGGTAACAGCAGATGCAGTGCGTCTGGCGCTAAAAGACCATGGAGCAGACGTACGCCTGCACTACATTGCGGATTCATACGACCCGCTTCGCAAGGTTTATCCCTTCCTGTCAGAAGACTATGCATCACACGTTGGGAAACCCATATCCGAAATACCGGACCCAGATGGATGTTGTGCAAATTATGCTGAACACTTTCTACAACCTTTTTTGGACGCAATGGAAAAGTTGGGCATCGGGACGGATGTCACCAGGGCGGACCAGATGTACAAGCGTGGTGATTATGCCGATGCCATCCTGACGGCACTAATAAACGAGGATAAAATTGCGCAGAGACTTGCCGAAGTCACTGGAAGAACGATGCCACAAAATTGGAGCCCATTCAATCCGTTATGTGAGCAATGCGGCAGGATTACCATGACTATCGTCACAGGATATCATGGGAAGGGAGTAGATTACGAATGCCAATGTGGGCACCAGGGCACCGCTGACATATCGAAGGGGGACGGGAAACTCACGTGGCGGGTGGACTGGCCTGCACGGTGGAAGATACTCGGTATCACAGTCGAGCCATTTGGAAAAGACCATGCAGTGGCTGGCGGTTCCTATGACACTGGAATACGCATTGCAAAGGAGGTATATGACTACGACCCTCCATATCCAATACCGTTTGAGCACATCTTTCTCAAGGGACATGGCAAGATGTCAAGTTCAGCAGGCGTTGTCATTTCAGTTCAAGAGATGCTCGATGTGCTCCCGCCAGAGGTACTGCGTTATCTAATCATACGGGCAAAACCAGAAAGGCACATTGACTTTGACCCCGGAGCGCCCCTCTTGAATTTGATAGATGAATATGACAGGTTAAACGAAACCGATCGGTCGTACGAACTCTCCACCAAGGTCCCGTTTAGGCATATGCAGATTGCTCGCGAGGTCTCCACCAAGGTCCCGTTTAGGCATATGGTCACGATCGTGCAGATTGCTCGCAACTTTGACCGAATCGTTGAAACGCTTAAGCGCAGTGGATATGAGATTGATGATGTGGGTGCGATCAAACAGCGTGCAAAAAATGCCGAGAACTGGCTGAACAAGTTCGCCCCATCTGTCGTGAAATTCAAGGTCAGGGAAACACTTCCCAACGCAGCAAAAGAGCTGTCTCCACAGCAAAAGAGGGCATTGAATATTCTCGCGGACGAAATAGGACGCGAATGGACTGCAGATGCGCTACATGCTGAAATATACCAAATTGCCGGGAATGTCGGCGTGGACCCGAAATACGTGTTTGAGGCGGCCTATATAGCGCTGCTTGGCACGCCCTCCGGTCCGAGAGCGGGATGGTTCCTGACGTCGTTGAGCCCAAATTTCATCAGGAAACGATTTAAAGAGGCGTCAACGTAAACTATTGGGTGATATACATATAACTTTATAATTGGTGCAGACTGATGTTTACATAGAAGAGCAAGGTGGTGTAGAATCTGAGTTATCCAGATGTTAAGGTCAAGGAAAGACTAAAAAATTATATAGAACGAGATGAGACAGGGGTACGAAAGACCGTCCTCAAGCTGTTTTTGGAGGACAAAACATACACCACCGAGGGCATCTATAACCATCTATTAGAGCAGAAATTTAACGTGAGCTACAGGGGCATCTCTGCAATGGTCGGTTTAATGAATATGCGTCTGGGCATTCTTTCCATCGATGTAACTGGCAACCATAATGTCTACTCCCTCAAGGGAGGATATAAGAAAGTTGTCGCCTCTGTTCTGGAGAATTACTAAATGTAGAAAGGTGAGCATATGACAGGGAGTAAGATACGGAATATATTGTACACGGGATATGAGTCCCTTCTAACGGAAGAAATAAAGGAGGGGCTAATTCCAGCGCATGTTGCAGTCATACAGGATGGAAACCGAAGATATGCCAAAAGGATTGGTGAACCTCCTTCCCATGGACATATCCATGGCGCTTACACGACCGAGAAACTCATAGAATGGTGTGTGGAGATCGGAGTTAAGCAACTGACCATATACACATTTTCGACCGAAAATTTCCGTAGACCATACACAGAACGCATGCAACTTTACAAGTTATTTAAAGAAAGATTCGATGAGATGTGCATTGACGAGCGAATTCACCGTTATAGGATGCGAGTCAGGGCCATAGGCGACATAGACCGTCTCCCCATCGACGTAAGACTGGCGATTAAACAGGCAGAGCAAAAAACGAAGGACTATGACAATTTTTGCCTCAACGTTGCACTGGCATATGGTGGACGGCAGGAAATCGTCGATGCTACAAGGAAAATAGCACAAAAGGTTCTTGCTGGAGAGCTGCGAACAGAGGATATCGATGAGAGCATAATATCTGCCCATTTGTATTCGGGTGATTCGGTCAACGTCGACCTGGTCATCAGAACCGGCGGAGAAGAGCGGGCATCCAACTTCCTCCCGTGGCAGGCAAGCGGTAACGAGTGCGCAGCATACTTCTGTGCACCATATTGGCCTGAATTTCGCAAGATCGACTTCTTGAGGGGCGTGCGCACATATCAGATGAGGGAATCTGAGAAACGGCGCAATACCGTTATACGGATGATTAAATTGTTAAGTGAATGCTCGAACGTCGAGGTCGAGGAAGTCATCAGCCTATGCGGGCGCATATTGAATATTACGAGAAAAGAGGTGCTAAGCATATTGCATGAATTGCCCGTTAACGTGAGAAGCGGGCTGAAGTTGTGAGTATCGATAAAAACGAGTGAATTGAGATGAAAGTTTATAGGCAAGAAAAGTAAGGTCATATAGGAAGTTATACGCCATCGCTCATGATAAGAAGGGGGTAAGATGGAAAAATTTGAATTTAACAAAATATACAATATGGATTGTATTGATGGAATGAAGCATATCACCGATAATACGATAGACCTTGTTATTACAGACCCGCCTTTTGCCATAGATTTTAAAGCAAAAAGAAATAATTATCGCAGAACACAATCTCGGGTTTTAGAAGGATACAATGAAATACCAAAAGAAGAATACTATGATTTCACACTCAAATGGATGAAAGGGGTTTATAGGGCTCTTAAGGAATCAGGAAGTATGTATGTTTTTTCAGGATGGAATAATTTAAAAGACATATTAGTTGCAATTGACGAAATCGGTTTTATTACAGTTAATCATATTATCTGGAAATATCAATTTGGTGTTGTGACGAAAAGAAAATTTGTAACTTCCCATTATCACTGCCTTTATGTTTGCAAAAATGATGAAAAACGGAAATTTTTTCCTTATTCAAGATATGGAAAAGAAGATGATGATAAAGATGGTGGCAGCTTGCATTATAAAGATAAAGAGGATGTTTGGATAATCAAAAGAGAGTATTGGACAGGAGACCAGAAAACCCCAACAAAATTACCTGCTGAATTGATTAAAAAGATATTGATGTATTCAAGTGAAGAAGGAGATGTTGTTTTAGATCCTTTCTTAGGTTCCGGGCAGGTGGCAGTTGTTAGTAAAATGATGAAAAGACAGTATATTGGATTTGAAATTGTAAAAGAATATTATGAGTTTGCTCAAAAAAGGTTGAATGAAAATAAATATAGGATTAAAGAGGTAGAGGAAAAGTTCCAAAAAACATTGAATTTATTTGAAATAGAAGGATAACAATGACTTTCTTAAAAACTGCCAAACATGTTGGAAAAGAATTGAGAAAGATTCCTAAGATGTGGGATGGCAGAAAATCAATCTTGGAGATGAAAGACGCAAACTATCCACATTGGAAACAAATGGAATGGATTGGTTTTTACTTTCAATTTCTATGTGAAAAATATTTATCAGGTTTTGTTGAAATACCAGGGCCAAAATATGGAAATGTTAGGTTTGATGGTTTTAAAAATGTTCCTTGGGATTTCAAAGCACATGCTATGAATACAAGCAGTCATCAGATAATTGTTAATGATAGTGAAGCGACAGCGAATGGAATTAAAGATTATGGAGCAGTTGGCTTAATTCTTGCCATCGGTAAGGTTCTATATAACGATGAAGATAGAACATTTCAAAAGTGGCATGAAGCGTTGAAAGGTGGAAAATCAAAATATGTGATAGAGAGGATAAAAAGAGGGGCATGGTCAAGATTGAGAAAAGTATCCTTTGAGTTACAGCAAATTTCTTTCATCAGAATAACGGATGATACATTGGTTAAATATGGTTCATTTCAGGAAGATTTCAGAAATGCCGATGGAAGTCCAAGAAGAGCAAAGGTGTTATTAGATTTGGAGGCAATAGATGATGAGCTGGAATATTTTATTGAGTTTTAAACGATGGCGTATAACACAGCATAAAAGATTCGTGCCTTACGGTACTCACTCAAATTTTTGTTTTGCAAAACTTCTTTTATGCTGGGAAAGTTATGAGTATCGATAAAAACGGAGTAATTGAGGAGATAATAGTTAGGCTTAAAAAATATAAGAGCATCGGCCGCCCTTTACCTCATGGGTTGGTCAGTAAGCTTGGAAAAAAGTGTGTATTGGACAAATTAAACGGATTGGGATTTAAAAAATTAACACCTGATAAAAGGAAAGCTAATATCTATATAGATTACAATGGCAAAAAAATAAACGTAAAGATTAGAACCTCCACGCTAAAGAATGAGGGATTATATCCTAAAGACGTGAAATATTGGGGTTGGACAGTTAAAGAATGGGATAAACAAGAGATAGAATACGATATTCTTGTGGGTGTAGCATTGAACGATGATTTTGTTGGTGCACAATTTTATATTTTTACAAGAGAGGAGGCTCTTTTAATAGATGATATACGCATAAAGAGGTTTAAGAATGTTCAAAATAAAATCCATTTATTTGAAAGCGAAGAAGCATACAGAAAAGCCATCGAAAAACCCAAGATTGTGACGAAGTATGAAAGATACATAAATGAGAATAAGTCTGAATTCCTATGTAAGTGGGCTAAGATACGATAAGCTACACCACTATTTCCCAAATCGTCTCTGTCTTTTCTGATAATCCCTGATCGCCCTTAAAAAATCCACCTTTCTGAACCCTGACCAGTTCACGTCTGTAAAAAAGAACTCTGAATACACTGCCTGCCATATCAGAAAATCCGTCAATCGTACTCCGCCTGTCTTGATGACCAAATCTGGTTCTGCTTTAAATACAAGGTGTGACTCGACCAATGCCTCATCAATATCGTCTAGAGTAAATTCTCCCACCTCGACTTTATGCATGATCTGCTTGATTGCCCTGACCAGTTCCTGCTTTCCCCCATAGCCAATTGAAATGTCAAGCATTAGGTCATATTTTCCAGAAGTTACGTCTATCCTTTCGGATTCTGTGTATATTGCGACCTTGGCTGGGATGTGGGACATTGCCTCGATCAATTGCTTCGTGAGTGTTGAATATATTCTTTTCTTTATCTCTCCTATGGCAATCACACTGATGTGTACTGTAACCCTGCGAATTCCAATTTCGGAACACCAGAAGACAAATGCCTTGAGCTTCTTGAGCGCATCGTCGGTCTGCAGGTCCTCTTCGGCGATCACGAGAATTATATGTTCTGGAATGCCCTCTTTCCCTATCTGACCGATGACCCTCTTCTCGTATTGGTCCAGAATGACTCCATCCATCTTGGCTAAATATAAGTAGAAAGGAGATAAAGTATTTTGTCAATGTGTTCGTCATCGAGATACGAGAGGCAATTAGTACGCATTTTGTTTGGCTGCGCCGCTTTGGTACTCCCATTTCTGGAGATGTGGCAGATAATACTCATAGTCCTGGCTGCGATGATTGGATTTGCATATGTCACAGATCGAAGGTCTGTTGCACTGGGCCCGCTACACCTGTGCTTTGCCGTTCTGATTCTAACGGTTTTGTCCTGGGTATCGAATTTTCCTGTCTACCTTTTGGGAGCGTCCATTGCCATCAGCACGTTCGCTGTCTCCATATGTGAGACCATCGAGGCGGATAAATCGCCAAGGATAAGGACGGTTATGGGCAGCGCAGTTTTCCTCATCTCCGGCATGATATCTGCATTTATCGTTGGCAGTTGGATAATTGCATTCAATGGAATAGGTGACATCCATATGTCCTCTTCTCCTTACCAGTTCATGTTCTTCCTGGCGGTAATCGGCACACTTACGGGTGCTCTGCTTGAGTCGATTCCCCACAAGAACAACAACCTGACGCTTCCCTTTGGCACTGCGATGGCGATGTGGCTATTTGCAGAGTTTGGATATTGGGTCCCCCCTTCCATACTAATATTCGCATTGGCGCTTGCGCTTATAATCGGTTATATCTCATATGGGGCAAAAATAGCGGACATCACAGGAGTGTTGAGTGGGACATTGCTTGGCGTTTTGGTCATCGTTTTCGGTGGCATCGAGTGGTTTGCGGTTCTCATGGTCTTTTTCGTACTGGGTGGGGCGTTCACGAAATATGAGTATAAATATAAGCAATCACTGGGAATTGCAGAGGCAGAAGGCGGAGCACGAGGATATAAGAACGTGTTTGGAAATGGACTCGTCGCCATGATTTTGGCTGTGGCATGGGGCGTGTTCGGCTGGCATGTCTTCTTGATAGGATACCTCGGCGCCATAGCAACCGCTACGGGAGATACGCTTGCCAGTGAGATCGGTGAAACCTGGAGGGGCAAGCCCAGGATGATTACGACATTTGAAAAGGTAAAACCAGGCACCAGTGGCGCCATCTCCGCATTGGGTGAATTTTCAGCGCTATTGGGAGCAGGTGCGATAGGCATAATCGCGGTGTTGCTTGGGCTGATAGATTATCCTATTGCGCTAATCACCACCATTTTAGGTGGATTCATCGGCACCAATGTCGACAGCCTGTTGGGCGCAACGCTGGAAAATAGGGGGCTTCTGACGAATCACTCGGTCAATCTTCTTGCAACGGCGGCAGGGGCGATTGTATCTGTGGGTTTGTATTGGGTTTTGGTTTGATATATCTATACAGTTGCTTCTTCCGTCTTGGAGATGGTGATCTTGTTCTTCGATACGGAAAAACCGACTTCGGTTCCCTCTTTGATTTCTAAAGCATCAGCCAGTTCCTTTGGAATTCTGATTGCGATACTTCCGCCAAGATTGAATGCTCTCCGCTTAAATAGGTCTAGCAACCTATCATGTTCTTTCTCATCAACCCATTCATCTTGGCAGTTTGAACATACCTCTACCTTTGCAAACACGCCTTTTTCTATTTCACGTTTTTCTTCTAATAGTTCGCTCTCGCAAAACGGACATTTAGTCATGTTTCCTCTATCGTTATTATCCACAGTATTTTGTTTCTAACCACGTACACGAATCGGATCTGAGAATCTCTTATCTTGCTCTGGATGATGCCGATGTTTCCTTCCTTCTCTGGCTTTTTGATATGTTTTCCTGTTTTAATGTGATGTCGCACTTCGTCAGAGCTCATCTGGAATCGTTTTATGAGTCTTTCAGATGCGTGTCTTTTGAATCTGATTGGTAACGTATGTAGATATCTCAGTCTAATTCCTCAGTATATTTTCAGTATTGAAAGTATATTAATGTTTGGTGTGAGGGCATTCATACTCTTTTGGAGGTGTAAATGTCAATTGTCACTCCACTCTTTCGTTATTTCAGCGATGCTTTTATCCAACTCATTCAACCAAATAGTATTGAAAATCCCGTCTTCTGCCTTACATATGATATTAAATTTGGCATTTCAAAATCCGTATTATCATCAACGTATTTAAATCACTGATAATAATACTCCCCTTTCGCCTTCTGTTCCCTGTCCAATTTGGATTCTGGTTTGTTTACCCTCGGCCTCTTGGTATTCTCGTCGCGCCTGAAGGTGATATCCATTTTTTCAAGAAATTTATTCATGCCTTCGCGCATATCGAACGGACCAAATACTTCACCACACACCCCTGGCTTCCCATCAAAGACCATCAAACGCTCGCTGAGCAGGTCTATCATATAGATGTCATGATCAACTACCATCGCGCTTGCTTTGTTGTTTTCTGCAAATCGGCGTATCGTCTTAATGGCGGAAGTCCGCTGCTCGACATCTAAATGTGCAGAGGGTTCATCCAAAATATATAAATCCGCCTTCCTGCTCAAACATGCTGCGATGGCAACGCGCTGGAGTTCTCCGCCGCTGAGGTCTGTCAGATTTTGGTCCAGTAAATATTCCAATTGCAATGGTCCGATCACCTCCGTATTGTAATGGCTTGTGCCGAATTGCTTCGTTATTGTTCGCAGCAAGTCCCTGACCGATTCGTCGCATCTCGTGATATACTGCGGCTTGTAAGATATCTGCAGGTCGAGACCTACCGCACCTTCATCTGGTTCGATGATGCCAGCCAATACCTTTATGAACGTGCTTTTCCCGATGCCGTTTGGCCCTACAATGCCTATAACCTCCCCCCTTCGTATTTCACCACCCTTTACGTTCAACGTAAATTCGGGATATTTTTTAACGAATGCATCAAATTTGGCGAGTGCTGGAATGTCCTTCTGAAGTCTGGGTGCATGAACCTCAAATTTGATTGCTTCTTGGCGCATTCTAATGTTCTCCTCTGGTAAAAAGCCCTGCAAATACTGGTTAATGCCGACTCTAACGCCTTTAGGGGAAGTTATTACGCCATACCCTCCTGGCGTCCCATATACAATATGCACGATATCTGCCAATAGGTCGAGAATGGCAAGGTCGTGCTCTACGATCATCACGGTTTTGTTCTTGGATAGGTCCTGGATGAGCTTTGCGACTTCGATGCGCTGGCAGATGTCCAGATGGGAAGTTATCTCATCGAAAAAGTAGAAATTTGCATCTTTGGCCATACATGCTGCGATGGCAACGCGCTGGAGTTCTCCACCGCTAAGGTCTTCAATCCCCCTATCCAGTATATGATCGATATCAAGTTTGGACGTCAAATCCTTTAACGCCCCGCGTTCGTCGAGGGGCTGGAGCAATTCACGAGCGCTGCCACTAAATGCCTTTAGTATTGCGTCGATGTGCTGTGGCTTTTGAGCAATTCTTATCTCTTTTTGCGATATCCCTCGCATATATCCTTGCAGTTCTGAGCCACGATAGTGCTGGATGATTTCGTCCCAATGGGGGGCGTCTTTTCCAATATTCGGTTTGAGGCTGCCTGACAATATCTTTATTGCAGTACTTTTTCCTGTGCCGTTTGGGCCAAGTATTCCGGTGACCTTTCCCTCCTGCGGAATGGGCAACCCATAGAGTGCAAAGCCATTTACGCCGTATCTATGCGTTTCCTGTTCACGAAGCTCCTCTGGCAGTCCGATGATCATTATCGCATCAAATGGACATTTTTTGGTGCATATGCCGCACCCGACGCACAGTTCTTCCGATATTATCGGTTTATGGTCCTCGCCGATGACGATGGTTTCGTCTCCAGTCCGCACCCTTGGGCAAAATCGATGGCACTCATGGGCGCATCTCTTAGGCTGACATCGATCCCTGTTCAGAACTGAAATTCTCATATCGTTCACTTCGAGATTAGTTCAGTAAAAGAGTCCAACTCACAAACCAGAACGTCGTCGTCATAAATACGGTATAAATCCAATCCTTGGCTTCAAACTCTTCTACTTTTATGTTGACCAGCGGGAAAACATACTTTTGCAAGAGTACCATGATGACCAATATCGCAAATCCAAATCCTGCCCTGGCCTGTGTTTCACCGGCGAGATGAAATGACATAATGCCCCCGATTATGCCAAAAATCCCAGGGATGATCGTTTTTTTGATGCCATCTATATATCCTTTCTTTTTTTCCTCTTCGGTTGGAACTTTCACCGTTTGATCCATGCTTAACCTCCGTTATTTTCAGCTAAAACTTATCTTATCCTTTATGCTATTAATACACGATGTACATAAAAAATCAGATGAGTAGTGTGGACATATCTGCCGTTGTATCCGAATTACAGATGCTGATTGATGCGAAACTGGACAAGGCATACCAGCACACTCCAAATGAAATCAGGTTGAAGCTTCAGCTTCCTGGCAGCGGACGCCAGGATCTTCTCATCGAAGCTGGCAAGAGAATACATGTTACAAAATATCCGCGCCCAAGCCCCAAAATCGCACCGAGCTTTCCGATGCTTTTGAGAAAGCATCTGATGGGTGGACGTATTACAGCGATAAAACAATATGACTTCGACAGAATCATCGAAATACACATCTTGCGCGGTGACACGATTGCAACACTCGTGGTAGAATTGTTCTCAAAGGGCAATGTCATACTTCTGGATGAAAATCGAAGAATCATAATGCCCCTTAAATCCATGAGTTTTAAAGACAGAGAGGTCAGGCGGGGTGAACAATATGAATTCCCGCCATCCCTGATGAATCCGATGGATATCACGAATGCTGAGTTGTGCACGTTGTTAGATATGTCCAACAGAGATGTGGTCAGAACGCTTGCCTCTAAACTGAATATTGGAGGATTGTACGCAGAGGAGATATGCATTCGAGCAGGGGTCGATAAAAATACGCTGACGGGGGATTTGACGAAGAGGCAGTCTGCATCAATCCACAGTGCGCTACACGGACTATTTGAGCCGATCATATCAGGAACGTTGAAGCCGCACATAGTCCTGGCAGACGATGCGCAAATCGACGTGTTTTCGTTTGAGCTGCGGCAATATGAAAAGCATGAAAAGAAGTACTTCACCACGTTTAACGAAGCACTTGATGAGTTCTTCAGCAAGCAGGCACTTCGAGAAGTGGAGGGGGTGGGAAGGAAAATTAAAGACGAGAAGCTAAGCGTAGTGAAGCGAATGTTAGAGCGGCAAGAAGACGCCATCAAGAGTTTTGAGCAGCTGGAAAAGGAATGTATCGAGAAGGCAGAGCTCATCTATGCCCATTATCAACATATAGATGAAGTTTTTGAGCGTGTTCGTAGTGCCAGAAAAGATGGCCATTCTTGGAGCGAAATTAAAACCAGAACCGATGAAATAATCGAAATCGATGAAAAGATTGGAGATATTACCATAAAACTTGATGGAGCCTCCATCGCATTGAATGTCAAGCTTACCATTCCGCAAAATGCCAAAAAGTATTATCTGCGCGCCAAGGAGCTCAGGAAAAAGCGAGAAGGGGCACTAAGGGCATTAGAACGGACTAAAAAAGAGGTCGAACAGGTAATGCTTGGGCACTATGAACCGGAATATCATCTGGCACCCCAGCGAAAAATCAGGCAAAAAAGTCACTGGTATGATCGGTTCAGATGGTTTACGTCTTCTGATGGATTTCTCGTGGTGGGTGGGCGAGATGCCGATACCAACGAGGATATCGTCAAGAAATACATGAAAAAAGACGACATATTTTTTCACGCAGAAGCACATGGCGCTCCAGTGACGGTGATCAAAACAGAGGGAAAGGATGTGCCAGAGGCGACTCTATCGGAGGCGGCACAGTTTGCAGTTTCATATTCCAGTGTCTGGAAAGCCGGGCACTACGAGGGGGCTTGTTATTGGGTCCACCCCGAACAGGTTTCAAAGACGCCGGAGACAGGCGAGTATATCGGAAAGGGGAGTTTCGTGATTCGTGGTAAAAGAAACTATATCAAGGCAGCGGTTGGTGTAGCGATTGGCATCGAAATCGATGAGGAAACCGATGTGATCGGAGGACCTTCAGACGCAATCAAGAAGCGTGCAAAATATGTCATCGAGCTTGAGCCTGGAGATAAATCCCAAAACCATATCGCAAAGGAACTGTCTGGAATTTTCTTGGAAAAAGCAGAACCCGAAGATAAATATCTGGTCAAGTCGATCGCCTCCCCTGACAAGATTGCGCCGTTTCTGCCGCCGGGAGCATCTAACCTCAAAAATGGGAGGTAGCATATGCGAGTCGTTAAGCACAAATTGAAAAAACATCGAGGCGAGATCACGCTCGTTCCAGAATCGCTGGATGACCTGTGGCACCTAAAATATATCATAGAGCCTGGAGACACCATATTTGCATTAACACATCGGCGGATAGAGGGCGCCACCGACAAAATACGTCCTGAGAAAATAGAGAAGAAGCCGATGCGCCTGGGCATCAATATCGAGGAGGTCAGATTTCATAAATTTTCCAATCGACTGCGTGTCAAAGGCACCATCGAAGAGGGCATTGACATTGGTTCACATCATACGCTCAATATAGAGCCGAATGTTAAACTTTCAGTTATCAAACAATGGAAAAACGATCAACTCGAGCGAATTAACGATGCAGTAAAGGCATCCGCCCGTCCAAGGGTGGTAATCGTTACCATTGAAGAAGGAGAGGCGTGTATCGGAACAGTCAGACAGTATGGCGTAGACGAAGTGGCAACCATAAAATCCTCCTCTGGCAAGGAGAGTGATGCAGCTGGCGAATTGTTTGATGAAGTTGCCCATCAATTGGACTGGACCTCCAGAGAAGTCCAGGCCATAATCATCGCTGGACCTGGATTCATCAAGGAGAACTTTCTAACGTTTCTAAAACAGAGCTATCCGGAGCTTGCCAAAAAAGCCGTGTTGGAGGATGTTTCTTCAATTGGCATATCTGGATTTCAGGAAGTGCTTCGGAGGGGAGCGGTCGACCGCATAGCAGAGGGGACACGAATATCCAATGAGGCAAAGTTGATGGAGCGTCTGCTCAAGGAAATCGCCAAGGATGGAAAAGTAGCATATGGGATGGAAGATGTTAAGAGGGCAATGGATTATGGAGCAATAGACGAATTATTAATCGCGGACGAAGTCCTCAGAGAGGAGCGTGAGCGTGGAGATATCGACGAGTTTCTGAAGGGAGTGGAACGGGCGCAAGGAAGAATAGTTGTGTTCAGCACCGAGTTTGAGCCCGGACGAAGATTGCACTCACTTGGGGGCATCGCAGCATTGTTGCGATTTAAGACCACATAGGGAGTCGCGTATGAAGATATTACAAGCAACACCGTATTTCATGCCACATGTTGGCGGCGTCGAAACACATGTTCTGGAACTATCGCGCACCTTGGTGGAAAGAGGACACGAGGTCGTGGTGCTTACTTCCAATGTGCCAAAGTCGGCTGAACGCGAATGCCTCAACGGAATTGAAGTATATAGGTTTGATGCTTTGAAGGTGCCGTATGTGCCATTCATACCCTTTTTGAAGAAGAAAATATCGTCGTATGATGCGGACATTTTTCATTCACACTGTCCTCCGCCGTTTTTTTCGCATGCGCTCATCGGAGTTCATCCCCATGTGGTGACCTATCACTGCGATGTTCAAATACCGCGATCCTTCGGGAAGATTCCCATCCCAAGATTCATCGGCTCCAGTCTGGAGTGGGCTCACGATCGATTTTACGCCGCCAAAGTGCTCAGGGATTGTGACGAGATCATTACGACGACGGATATCTACGCCAAGACTTCCGCCATCCTAAAACACATGGACTATCGAGTAATCCCAAATGCAATCAGGATTGAAAATTTCAATGAGGGGCTGGCGAAACGTGGGCCCATGGTCCTGTTTGTCGGACGCATTGCTGCATCCAAGGGTTTGGACTATCTGGTGCATGCGGTTCCAAAAGTGCTCGAAGAAATTCCTGATGCCAGATTCGTGATCGCTGGAGAGGGCGAAGAAAAAAAGAGCTTAATTAAATTGACAAAGGAATGTGGCGTCGATGATTATGTTTCATTCGTGGGCTTCATACCGTCTGAAGCGCTAGAGAGCATATATCAACGCGCAGGAGTATTGGTCCTTCCGGCCATATCGAGGTCGGAGTCATTTGGAATCGTGCTGCTTGAGGCAATGGCATGTGCGACGCCAGTGATTGCCACGCGGATGCCCGGCGGGATGGACGTCATTGATGGAGCGGGATTGCTGGCGGAACCTGCTAACTCTACCAGCCTGGCCAATGCGATTGTTGAAATACTCTCGGACCAAAAGAGGGCACGTGAAATGGGTAAACGCGGAAGACGGTTGGTAGAGGAGAAGTATACATGGGATATAGTCACAAACCAGATTATAGACTTATATGAGGGGGAAATCGACGCACCGTAAAGCACATATGCAGATTGCCCAATATTTAAATCAGGAGATGAAAAGTATCACAATTAGAGAGGGGGCTAATCAGGTGAAGTTAAATATCATCGTTCCCGTATCGCCACAGGAGCCGCTTTCGGTGATAGAGAGGTCCGTAGAATCTCTGTCCAGATTAGAGCACGGGGATATAGCTAAAGTTCATACGACATATGTCATTGATGTTCATCGTCCCGATGACCCGCGAGTCGCATATCTACAGAGCAAATCACATTTATGCACAATAGTCAGAACCCATGGACGGGGGCGACGCGCAGGTGCGATCAATGATGCACTGGATAAGATAGGCAAGACGGACTATCTTGCTTTTTTTGATGTAGACAGCCGACCGGATTCCAACTTTCTGGTCGAATGTGTCAGGAAATTAGAGGAAAATGGTGCTGTGATCGCTAGCGCCCCACGGTATATCACAAATCCGGATGCAAGCCTGACCGCAAGAATTGTGGCAACCGAATATGCCATTCTAACAGATATATATCAATTACTGGAGCGTTATGACGGGTTTAAGCAATTCAATGGCTTGGTCGGCGTATTGGATGCGCAGGTCTTCGACAATCGCGGACTCGATGAATCTACTGCTTGCGAGGATGTGGACATCACCCAGCAGGTCTATCTGGGAGGTGGCATCGCTGTACTCGCTGAGAGGACATGTGTGGGTGAGCAGGCCCCAGGTACTCTCAAAGATTATTATAACCAGAGGACAAGATGGATTAACGGCGCGTATGAAGGTCTAAATCGATACCTCTCAGCATTTGTGCGCGCAAAAATTCCGATGAGTCGCAAGATTACGTGGCTTTCGGCGACGGCACTTCCATTTGTCATCTTCTTGTTCAGTCCACTCACACTGCTGTACGGCATAAGATTGTGGAAGTCGTGTAACGACATAAAAGATTTTACGATTAGGGTATTCGGCCTGATACTACACGCTTGGATTCTGCAGGTATGTAGCTTGAACGTGTTGCTCAGACGATTATTCAATATGCAAATAGAATGGAAGGAGATGGGCAGGTCTGATATATAAATGGATGGGAGGGCTATCCAAGATTGGATAAAAAGAAGAAGTGGCTGGCGGTAAGCCTCACAGTAAGCATCATCTCAATGTTGGTAATCTTAATTCTCACTGTAGATGAGAATACGTTTGTCTATTTGAGTAAGATTCAACCGATATACCTTCTGATAGCAATAGGTCTAAATATCTTCTCATGGTTCGTGTGGGGCTTGCGCATAAAGATACTGGCAGAATCGCTTGGTAGTAGAATTCATATAATCAAGTCCACGAAGATAGTTGTAGCAAATCTATTGGTTGCTGCAGTAACGCCGTCTATGGCGGGAGGTGAACCAGTTAGAATACATCTGTTGAACAAGAACGGAATGACGGCAGGAGATGCAACTGCGGTTGTTTTTGGAGAAAGGGCGTTAGACGCATTATTTTTGGGGATAACTGCGCCGATTGCGATGTTTTTATTCCAAGATATCGTAAGAGATCAGATATATGTGAGTATGTTGTTTGCACTTGCAGGCATATTGTTATTTTGCTTGCTGGGCATGATGATATATGCTCTCTTCCGTCATGATAATCTTAAGAGGTGGTTATCTGCTCTTTTCAGATGGATCATTCCTAAATTTACTCGCAAGTATGCAATTAACATCGATAACATCGTCACAAGAATAAACACAGAGATTGACAACTTCAATAGAAGTTTATGGAGATTGCTTCGAGAGGGCAAGGTCGCATTGGTCCTCGCAACCATCTGTACGATCGCATTCTGGCTTCTGGGATTTGCCATTCCATCCTTCATCCTTATGGGGCTTGGTGCAGATCCTGTATGGTTGTACTCCATCATAGCACAGATAATTTTGACGTTCATAATGATGATTCCAATTACGCCTGGAGGCAGTGGACTGGCAGAGTTAGGACTTGTATCTCTATATGCGACTTTTGTACATATTCCCCTACTTGGCATATTGGCAGTTATATGGAGGGTTGTGACGTATTATTCCAATATCATCGCAGGCAGTATCATCAGTTTGAAGATGTTGAAGGATGGCAGTTGATTAAAAACATTTAAGTCCTGAGTTTAACTTAGCGCCCTGACGATAGCATTGCCAAATTTGGTGGCAGACTTCGGACCGTCAGCAGTTATCAGATTGTCATCTATGACCACCGGCTCAGGAACATACTGCGCTCCACCTTCTTCTACCTCGGCAATACCGGAGGAGAATGCCGTACTCTTTTTTCCTTTTAGCACTCCTGCTTTCGCCAGCACGACCGGTCCAAGACATATCGCTGCCAGTATTTTATTTTGCTCTTTTGCATCCCGTAGAATCTGAAGCACCTGCGGATACTGCTTTAAAACCGGCGTACCAGCGCCGCCAATGACTACAACGGCATCATAGGATTTTACCTCGATATCGTCAACGCTACAATCCGGCTTGACTCTGGCTCCGAACATGCCAATGCATGTTTTGGTTGTCACACTCGCAACAGTCACATCAAAATCGGCCTTTTGGAATGCATTAAACGATTCCTGATATTCCTCGTCTCTGAAATCCTGGGGAGGCAATATCATTAATATTCTGGGCAT
>BBPE01000624.1_pt5 | contig 46930 bp, 32 predicted proteins | sample 1344301 | NCBI WGS metagenome assembly BBPE01 (sample SAMD00019089, study PRJDB2971) | groundwater metagenome | isolation source: The Cedars highly-alkaline
TTTTTTTTTTTTTGCTTTTAAAGCAACTTTTTTTAAAAAGTAGTGTTGTTATTTTTTTTTTTTGTTTCATTATAAAAGTTGGTATTAACCAAAAAAAAGGTTAAAAAATGATTAATTATAATTTTCAAAACAAAAAACATCAGAATAAACAATCTGGTTTTTCTCTTTTTGAATTAATTCTTGTTTTATCTTTGGTCTTGCTGCTTACCTCAACTCAATTGAGTTCAATAAGGGCAGACCAAGACAATGTTGTCGCCGACGCTGCGGGCGATCAATTAAGAAAAGTGGGGAGTGCGGTAAATTCATACGTTGCGTTTAGATATGACAGGATTATTGCGTTACAAGACGCAATAGTGGGCGACCCGCTTGATCCAGGCCCAAGAGATTGCGATCCTACCACAGCAAGGTGTAATATATCAATCCAAACACTGGTCGATAATGGACTTCTCCCCTCTACCTTTTCAGGGGTAAACTCTTTCGGTTCAACCTATGAAATACAAATACTGAGATCGGGCACGGCACCAATTTGGATTGTTGACGCTTTTGTGATAACTACCAACCCCTTCACAACCGACGGAGTCAACATAAGGTATGACTTGTTGGGTAGAGCTATGCAGAGAGCGGGCCCCGATGCGGGCATAACAAGAACCTCTGCTTCCACTGTTGATGGGTTCAATGGAACATGGCAAGAGCAATCAGTAAGGTTTCCGATTATTGATGGTCTTGGGCGTTTAGCTTATAGAGCCGGTTACGGAACCCAGGCTTTTGCTGCTTACTTAAGATTAGATGGAACAACACCAATGACAGGCACTCTTCAGTTGGGAGGAAACAGTATTGTTGGTGTTGAGGATTTAACAATGGAAGACGGTGTGTTAACAGTCACAAGAGGTGTTATCAATATGACATCCCCATCCCCTGGCGTTTTAATGCCAATGATTACTGTTGATGGGACAGAGTTTATTACAAACAGCGCAGAAATGAGAATCGCAAACGATGGTGGTCTTCTAGACGTTGTTAGAAGAACCGGTGTTGGAACTTTCGCTCCGGGAACAATCCAAGCTGGCGAGGTGTTTGCAGAAACAAACCTGTGGTCAAACGGGAACGTAACTGCGGCTGCTACTGTCAGCGCCGGTCAGTTGCTTTATTCAGCAGGCGACATTCAATCCGTTGATGATTTGTTTGTTGGTGACGCTGTAGTTGTTGCTGGTCAGGCCTCAATTGGAGGAAACGCCACTATCAACAGAGGGTTGATTGTTGGTGAAAATATAGAAACCTTCACTGGAAGGGTTATTACTCATGGTAATAATGGTTGGTTTAACCAATCTTGGAACGGCGGCTTTTTTATGGCCGATCCAAGTTTTATAAGAACCTACAACAACGTAGGCATATTCACAAGCGGTGAAATCCGTGCGGGGACATTGACTTCTTTGGGAAGAATTCAGGTGGGTGAATATATTCAATTCTCAGGAACCAGCATTGTTGGGTTGGGTGCCCCTTGTACTGATGCCGGCGCTATCGCATTAAGTGGTTCTGGTGCCTTGGTTAATTGCTCTGATGGTTCTTGGCAGCAGGCGGGTGTGTCAAGGAGAGCGTTAATAACAGGCCCGCCAGCCTGCGCTCCTAATGCAATTTCAAATGCTTCCTGCCCTCCAGGCTCAAGCATGATAAATGGTGGTTATAGAATGACGCAATTCAATGGTGGAACCTTAAATGCGCCGGATAGCAGTTTTCCCTCCGGCATAAACACCTTCACACTAGTAAACAACGCCCAAGGGTCGGCATGCTTTCAAGCGGTCGTTCTTTGTCAACAGTAATTTTTAGGTGTTAAATATGAATTATTTTTCAAAAAAAACAATAAAAAGAAATAGTTCAAGCCTTCAATCAGGGGCGACTCTTCTTGAGGCCTTATTAGTAATCACAATACTGCTTGCTGGTTCTGCTTTTGCTGTTCAACAAATGTTGGTAGCCAGAGAAAATGCGCGTTCAACCAATGAAGGTGAGAGTTTAAAAGAGCTTGTTGGTGGTGTTTATGGGCTTTTTGGCTCCAGGTCATCGTTTCAAGGGTTGAGTGTTGCTGAGGTGATCGCTGAAAACGCAGTGCCTGAGCGTATGATCAGAGAAGGTGAGCTTTTTTCTTCGTTTAGAACACCTATAAATATTGAACCAAGAGCCTTCAATTCCATGAACAACGGCGCTTTTGCTGTTGTGTATTCTCAGCTAAACTCTCGAAGATGTATAAACTTAGCAAACAGCCATTTTGGCGGCACCGCTGATTTGTTAATTAACGGAAGCTCCGTTGTAAACGCCACAACGAGAAGGGTTGATTCTTTAGCTGTTATTCAAAGATGCAGTTCCTCGCCTGTTAACACAGTTGATTTTGTTTATGTTGGAAGCAACGCTAACGCAGGTGAAGGTGGCGGTATTGTTTTAAACCCAACCCCTCCAGATGTTATCATAGACCCGTCAAGACCAATGCCGACAGGTTATGGTACAGGGGTGTTACCTGAATCAGGCGCTCCGATTGTGCCCCCGCCGCCAGGCGTGCCAAGCAATCCAGTGCTTAGCCCTGCTCCGATAGGAACCGGCCCTGCGCCAACACCAATTCCTACGCCACCCATAGGAACGTTTACCCCAGTGCCTCTGCCGCCAGGTGGTTTTGAAAGCTTGCCGCCCATCATATCTGTTCCAAGGCCTTTCGATCCACCCTGCGCAAACGAAACAAGGCACAGCACAGTTTCCTGTTCCGCTGAGGGTCTAGGCGGCTCTGGAACGGTTAGAAAAGAAGAGGTTGTAGATAGCTGTTCAAGAAACGTGTTGTCTACAAGGTATAATCAGGTTATTGGGTGCTGTGTGACTGGTCAAAATGAGACACAGTCCTTCAGTGTGTTTTCAGCGACTATAAATGGCTGCATTCCTTGCTCAAATCAAACATCCTCTGCGACTTCAACCTGCCAAGCTTTAGGCACAGCCGGCACAGGTTCTTTTTTCGGCACTCAATTAAGAAATAATTGTACCGGTGTGGTTGTTTCCTCAACCTGGGTTTCGCAAACCAACTGCTGCGTCCCGGGAAGAGTGAGCACACAATCCTTTAATATTGCTGGCGTAAACGGTGTTCTTGGTTGCAATGAAGCCATCACTTCTACTTGCTCGGAAAGAGGCACTGGTGGTTCGGGCTCATTCTCGGGAACGAGAGATAACAGTGACAGAAGTGTTACTTGGCAGTCCCAGTCTGGCTGTTGTCAAATTGGTCAGCCTGCTGCTCAAACATCTACGGTGAGTGGTGTTTCAGATATCCCTGGTTGTAATGAAACAATTTCTAGAACGTGCTCCGAGGCGGGCGCTGCAGGCAATGGCTCATTCTTTGCCATTAGAGACAACAACACAGGAACCATCTTGCAGCATATATCACAATCAGGTTGTTGCGTTGTTGGTCAGCCATCCACATCCACATCAACCGTTAGTGGCGTATCAGGGGTTCCAGGATGTAACGAAAACGTAACCTCAACTTGTTCTGATAGAGGCGTCCTTGATGATGCCGAGCTTCCCGGGCAGGGGTCGTTTACAGGAACGTTAAACCATGCTACCGGTGTTTTCTTGTGGGTTGCTCAGTCTGGTTGTTGTAACCCGGGAAGAAATTTCGAGCAGGGCTTTACTATTGATAGCACCGGTAACGTTCCGGGCTGTTTAGAAGGAAGAAGTGTTTCTTGCTCCACTGCTGGCGCGTCGGGGCCGGGTGCTTTCATTAGAAGGTACGATAGATCAACTCAAACATGGGCGAATTTTGAAAGCCAAAGCGGTTGCTGTGTTTCTGGACAGCCTGAAAGCTCTACCTTTAGTATGAGTGGAGTTCCGGGGGTTCCTGGTTGTGAGGTGAGCCTAACTTCGACCTGTGGGGCGAGAGGCATCTCAGACGATGCGGTTATCAGTGGAGCAGGTTCTTTCTCTGGCGTGCTAGATAACGGAACAGGCTTGGTAAGCTGGATGTCGCAAACAGGGTGTTGCCGCCCGGGTGCTCCTTATTCAGAGCCTGCTGCTGTTGCTGGTGTGAGTGGTGTGTTGGGGTGTATTCAACCAATAACAGACAGTTGCGTGGCAGGAGGCGCCTCTGGTTCTGGATCGTTCTCCGGGACACTAGATAGAGCAACTAATACAAGAACTTATACCAGCAATTCAGGCTGCTGTATTTCTGGGCAACCAAGCACAAGCAGCTTTACGAGATCGGGATTGTCTGGAATACCTGGTTGTGATGAGTTGGTTTCTTCGTCTTGTTCAGCCCGCGGCGCTGTTGGACCGGGTTCTTTCTCGGGGATCAGAAATAACGAAACAGGGGTGACAACATGGAACACGCAAGTTAATTGCTGTGTCTCTGGTCAAGCTTTCACCTCAACATCTACAATAAGCGGTGTTTCAGGCGTGAGAGGCTGTAATGAATCAATAACATCAAGTTGTTCATCAAGAGGCACATCAAGAGGATCGTCGGGAACGGGCTTATTTAGCGGCACGAGAAATAACGAAACAGGTTCTGTTGTTTGGTCTTCTCAGTCGGGTTGTTGCGTGAGTGGGCAGCCTTCAACATCAAGCACGACAGTGGACGGTGTTTCTGTTCCTGGGTGTAACACGGGGGTTTCCTCAACCTGTCATGCTCGCGGCGCTGTGGGCCCGGGTTCGTTCAGCGGCTTTGAGGACATTTCAACAGGTATAGTAACGTGGGTGACGCAAGCAAACTGCTGCGTTTCCGGACAAGCCTTCTCGTCAACGTTCACAGTCAGCGGCGTTGCTGGATTAAGAGGCTGCATTGAACCTGTTTCTTCTGTTTGTTCATCTTTTGGCACTATAGGTTCGGGCTCTTTTTCTGGCATAAGAAACAATGAATCAGGCGTAACTGTTTGGTCGTCGCAGTCTGGCTGCTGCGTAGCAGGGCAACCAACATCATCATCGTTCACTATGAGTGGTTTACCGGGTGTGCCTGGGTGCAATTTAGCCGTAACGTCGTCTTGTTCAGCAAGAGGCGCTGCAGGTCCGGGCTCTTTTTCAGGAACGCAAAATAATGGCACAGGCATAACCACTTGGACTTCGCAAAGTAACTGTTGTGTTTTAGGGCAGTCATCAGCCGTACAATCAACCATAGCCGGTTTAGCAGGGGTTCCTGGATGTAATGAAGGCGTTTCGTCAAGCTGCGCTGCTCAAGGAATTTCAGGTTCAGGTGCTTTCACTGGAATCAGAAACAACTCCACGGGTGTGACGGTCTGGACAGCGCAGTCAGGCTGCTGCCGACCTGGTTTCTCCAGTGCTTCCTTCGCCACGGTTAATGGTGTGTCAGGAGTTCCAGGTTGTATTGAGGTAATTTCATCAACCTGCTCTGCTAGGGGTGTGGCAGGACCGGGAAGCTTTAGTGGCAGCAGGAACAATGAGACTGGTGTGATCACATGGCTGTCGCAGTCTGGTTGTTGCGTTTCCGGACAAGCATTCTCTTCAACACAAACAATAGACGGCGTAACTGGTGTAAGAGGTTGTATTGAACCCGTTTCTTCAAGCTGTTCTGCTATTGGAGCCATTGGTTTTGGCTCATTCTCTGGAAACAGGAACAATGCCACAGGTGTAACAACTTGGATTTCACAATCAGGCTGCTGTATGTCTGGGCAGCACTTCTCAGGCTCATTTAGTTTGGTTGGGGTTTCTGGTATACCTGGTTGTAATCAGCCAGTAACGTCAACCTGCGCTGCGCGAGGCGCTGCAGGTACGGGCTCCTTCTCTGGAGTGAGAAATAACGGCACTGGTGTAACAGAGTGGTCCTCACAATCAGGTTGTTGCGCCCCAGGTCAGCCATCAACAAACGTATCTACAATAAGTGGTGTTGCTGGTATTAGAGGTTGTAATACTTCTGTGTCTTCAAGTTGCTCTGCCCATGGAACAATAGGTGGCGGGTCGTTTTTTGGAACCAACGACGCCTCAACAGGGATAACAACCTGGGCGTGGCAGTCGGGCTGTTGTGTTGCTGGGCAGCCATCAACAAGCTCGTTTCCAGTAGCTGGTGTCGCTGGTGTTCCAGGCTGCCGAGCTTCCGTGTCTTCTACCTGCGCCGCCCAAGGCGCTTCAGGCAGCGGATCGTTCTCGGGAACCAGGAACAACGCCACAGGTGTAACAACTTGGATTTCACAATCGGGCTGCTGTATGCCTGGGCAGCCATCAACAAGCTCGTTTCCAGTGGCAGGTGTCGCTGGTGTTCCAGGCTGCCGAGCTTCCGTGTCTTCTACCTGCTCCGCCCAAGGCGCTTCAGGCAGCGGATCGTTCTCGGGAACCAGGGATAATGCAACAGGGGTAACGACTTGGAATTCTGCTTCTGGGTGCTGCGCTCCAAGTTTCCCATCATCATTTAGTCGTTCTATAAGTGGAGTGAGCTTGACTGGCTGCGATCAGACCCCGCTTTTAACTCCTACCCACAAACACGCTGTCGCCTCAAATTCTGTGGCAGAAATAATCAGCAGAAATTATATATCACTTGCTGGTATCGCATTAGAAGGGTCGGGTAGATTGTTAGGAGCGAATACTAGATATGCTCATCCTAGTATTTGGTTTGAAATAACTCCGACTAATGAATGGTTAGAACCTGATAATGTTGCCGTAGGAAGCCTTTACGAAATTAGAGCGAATGTTCTTTGGCAGGGCGGCTATGGGCCATCAATACACAATCCATTCGTTTCTTATGATAGCTGCGCTGGGGAGGTTCCTCCATCACAATGGACAACCCTTGGGTCTTGCACTCGATTCTTTTATGTTTTTGCGGGGCTGGATCATGCTGACGGAAGAAGGGGCGGGAAAGATGTTTTATTCAATGTTGAGATAAGACACAGAGCTTCGGGTTTAATAGTGGAGAGTGAGAATTTTAGAGTGACAGCAGAAGCCTTTTAATAGGCGTTTCAAAACCATAAAGATCTATGCATTCGACTTTTATGATTTTTAGTTTGTTAATTTCTGTTTATTCTATTTTTTCTTTTGGCAGCTTTACTGCTCTAGAAGAAGGCATTTCTTCTCCTTTTTTTATTGTTTTTAAAGCGCTTTCTCTTCTCAATTGGTCTATGTCATCAACAAAGGTTCTTTTCTCGTAATCGAACCTTAAGGATATTCTTCCAACCTTACCAATCTCTTCAAAAGATATTTTTTGAATATGTATATCTGCTATGTCAGAATCTTTTTTTCCCACGTTTCTATAAACAGAAATAATGTTGTGCGCTTTATTATACCACATAGCTCCACCATCAAGCATATAAGGGGTCACGATAGGGTATTGGTGGTCTACTCCCTTCTCCATTTTATTAGGGTGGGTTATTATGAAAACATGAACGCCGTTTTCTGCTGCAAATCTTCTTACCTTATTCAACTGTGAAGAAAGGTACTCAGAAATTGTTAGGTGGGATGCTCTGGTTTGTTCAAGCTCATTCCATGGATCAATAACGAGACATCTTATTCCATATCTAAGTATTAATTGTTTTGCTAGTTCAAAAACAGCGTCGAGCGTCCAAGAACCATGTTCTTCTTTGGGTAAAATAACTTTAAAATGATCTTGTAGCCATTTCTTTGCTTCGTCTTTTTCCTTTTCAGATATTCTTGATTGTCCGTCTTTTTTGTTGAAGTTTTTTCCAACATATTTTTCCATCATTGTAGCGTAAAACCTAGCTACGGGAACGTTGGATGGTGTAAAGTAACCGAAAGACCATCCGTATTTTTTTGCTATATTTACACTTATCGCTTCAACAAGCGTAGTTTTTCCATGTGAAGGGATTCCGGAAACCAGTGTCACTTGTCCTTCTTTAAAAGTGATATGTTCACTTAGTGTTGGGTATCCGGTTAAACAGCCCTTCTTCATTCCAAAAAGATATAGACTCTCCAAGTCTGCTTCAACGTCTGCAACTTCATACAGCCCGTCAACCGGAAATGCTGTTGCTCCGAGGAAGACATTACTAAATGTTGTTTCAAAATTTTCGTCTTCTGAATAATAGGTTTTTATATTGTATATACTGCTTGATAAATCACTAGGCAGAGTGAAGAAGTTTTTCCATCTTATTCTCCAAGCTCTAGGTTTCCCTAGCCTTCTTGCTATTTCATTCTCTAAAAAGTGCCCTAGCTCGTGATCCGGAAAAGCCAGTGTGTATTTGTTTATTTTCTTCATTTTCTCTTCAATGAAAATAGTAAACTTCCACGCTTCCATATTGGTTTCCATTGGGTTTAGCCCGTCAGGAAGACAAGCAACGCAGTTTATGCCAAGCGAAAGAAAGCTAATGTAGTCCATTACATCATCAACGAAAACAACCTCTGATTCAATACTGTCCCAGTTTAAAACTTTTGGGTTTTTATTTGGGTATCTCTGTGTTCTTTCGTAGCCTCCGTTATTACTTAAAATACCTGTAAAGATATCTAGTGCTTCGTTGTTTTTTATGTAAGGAAAACAAATACTTGGTTTCCATTCTAATTTATTGGTTTCATAGTTTTTATACACTGTTGCTGATACTGTTAAACCAAGACTTTCTATTAAATTCAAATCAAAGTTTTTCAAGCAGGACAGTTCTTTAAGAATGTTTTTGTTATCATCATCATTCCAGAAGTTCCAATTTAGACCTTGTGTCTTGCTTTGAAAATTTGTAGGTTCTTTTGATAGATCACCCTTATAACCACAATTTAAACAGTAAAAGCGTCCAGTCTCGGGGTGCCAAACAATACTCTTAAAGTCTTTTTCTGATTCTGAACAAACAGGGCAAGTGGTTAGTTCCCACCCATCACTAAAAGGGTAGTATTTTTTTCCATTCAAATCTAGCGAAAGCCTTTCTTTTGTTGCTTCAATCGTGTCAAACTTCCAAATGGAGGAGTTCAAGAAAAAATTCTCACGTTTTTTTTTCACCTCCAATCCAAGAGGCTTCTCTGTTTTTTTCTCTATCCCTTCGAGTGCGCCCCCAGCATCCTTATTTCCACCAAAAAGAAGTATCTCGTCGTATTCGTTGTTTTCATGAAAGGTAACTGTTTCTTGTTTTTCAATTTGAGACGCTTCTGTTTGCTGGTCGATTAATCCCCCTTCTGATTTTAATAAAGGACTCACTTCAGTCGAATGTTTCAATTTTCTTTTCATTTTTAACTGCCTGTTTTTTTAAAATTTATCACGCTTTCAGTTACAGAACAAGCCCTCCTTTGTTTTCTCTTGCTATTTTTTCGTCATCAAACCCATTAATTTCATTCTTTATAATGCCGCGTAAAAAGGATGCCGGCGAAAGAGGCTTTGGATTCTTCAGTGCCAAAACTGTTAAAGATTTAGCGACAACCACTTCTCCGTATTGCTTTATCATTTTAGACAAAAAACCAACCGCTTGTTTTTGTGGTAAGTCTGTTAACATTTTAGGTCCTTCTTCCCATAAGAAAAACTTTTCTTGTTTATTGTTTAAAGGCATTCTCCACCTTGAAAGTATTTCTTCCTTGTTTACCCAAATTTTTCCATCATAAGAAAGTGTTGTTTGCCACTCTTCGCAAGGGTTGTTGGAAAGATGCTCTTTGTTATTTAACAACACAGAAGATGTACGTGCTTGATGGGTTTCTGTTGCCGCAGCCCTCTCGCGGTCGTGTGTGAGAGGGGTGAGGTTGTGGGTGCGTGTCTTTTTTGGTTTTAATTGCTTTAAGGGGTTTATTTTAGGCGACTTTTCTTCAGTAAAAACAATCTTATCTTCTGTAAAGTAGCCCTCACGAATTTTCCACTGGGTATCCCACTCAACACAGCCTTGTTCGTCGTTTATTTCAACAAGCATTTCTTTAAATTTCAGCCACCAAAAATTTTTCCAAAACCACCTTTGTATTTTTTCTTTACCTACATTTTCCAATGAGATATTTTGCTGCTCTGCTATTTGTTTAATTTGTTGTTCTGAAATTAGATCAACCTGAAGAAGCATCGGCAGAACGTCTAATACGGTTCCTGTAACTTTTTTATTGTTAGTTTGCATCCAAAGCCAAAGCTGAGTAAAAATACCTCTGCTTAAAGGGTCGAGCGCCATCCAAGTTTCGTGATTTATCCATTTTTTCGTCATTTCTTATGTTGCTATTTTTTGAAAGGTGAATAATATATTGAAACTAAGTAAAAAATCAAGGTGTTATCATGAACTTAAAAGTTTCTGTTGTATATTTATTTTCTTTTTTGTTGATAGGTTGCGGCCCCAGTTTAACAGAAGAGGAAAAGCTTGCTCAATCAAAAAAAGAGTATGAAAAAAACCTTTACATTTTTAATCTTAGTCAAAAACGAGAAGATAAAAATTTTTTAATACAGTTTGTTAATAATAAGGGAGAGCTTAAAAATTTAGGTTTTTCTGACAGCAGAAACACAGACACTCCAATAAGTGGGTGGGTTGGTGTTGAGGACGGCGAAACGTTGAAAATGTTATTAACTAACAAGAGAGATAATCCTGTTGCTTTTTCTTTTTCAAAAAGCAAAGAGGCTCCTGGTTCAGTTTGGTATGCTTTAAATAAGAACGAAAAGCACGAGTTAGAGGTCAGCACAAGGGGATTTTTGTATTTATTTAAGATAGATTTGAAAGAAAAATCAGACGAAAGTTTAGAAAATAAAAATCTTAATAAAATAGATTTTAAGTGGGTAAAAAAAGAAAATGAAATTTTATCTGAAAAATATTCTCTATATAAGAGCGACATAGACAAGGCGGTGGTTTTCAGCAGAAAAATAGTTGAAAAAGGCGATCTTGTCCCGGTGTTAAAAAAAGAAGATGTACCGAAAATAAACGTTTTCTAAATAATCATTGCGCCGCTTTAAATTTCTTGGCTTTTAAAAAGTAAATGTTGCAGTTGTAAAGACCACGAAAAAGAGGCGTCCTGTCTTTTTTAGGTAGAGATTGTTTTTTAATTTAAGTTGGGTTATGAAAAAAAGAACTATAAATAAAGATTTTTCAGTAAATCAAAGTTTTGTTGACGGTTCTAGTCAGCTTGATTTATTTAAAAAAGAACCCTGTGTGTTCGATGAGGAATTTGAAAAGTTTGAACACTTTATAGACAGTCATTCTATTGAGGAAATAATTAAAGAATTTAAGCTTAATGGGAAAGATTTTTTTCTTTCCGTTTTCAAAGAAAATAATAATAAAATACTGGAAAAAATTAAGAATAAACAATGCTTGTTTATTGTGAAAGAGTTAGTTGGTAATAATTGGTTTGATGGGGTTACAGAAGAAAACATTCTTGTTAATGTTGAAAGAAGCTGCTTTAAAAACGTTGAGAAGTTTGATATAATTATTGATTTGTTTGGAGAAGAAACAATCGCTTCTGTTGGTAAAATAAATTTTTTAGATAGAAAAGAAATCTATGATTTTTTAAGAGATTATCTGTATTACTATGGTGTTTCATCCAAAGATTGCTTTTTAAAATTACTAACAGCGTCAAAAATGATTGACTTTAAGTTTAACACTTTGGAAAACGTAAAAAGTGTTGAAGAAAAAATAGTTGGTTGTGAAAAAATAAAAAATTTAATTAGCTATAAAAATGATAGAAGTTCCAATTTTAAATGTGTTGATATGTATTGGGAAAACTTTTTCTTCAATAATGCTAAAAACGACTATCAGAGTAAACAAGATTTTAAAAATCACTTCAACAAGTTTAATGAAGAGTTTTTTTTAAATTTAGAAGATGATGAGTTTGTTTCAAATTCGTTGTCTTCTTTCTGGTTTTACTTTAATCATTTTGGTGCTGCTTATAAAAAAAATAGTAAGATAGTCAGTGAGGAGGCGCAGTATAAAATATTTAGGTTTTTATATGGAAACCTTTTAAATTGTAAAAACGAAAAGCTGATAGAGATAAGTAAAAGTAAAAAATTGTTTTCTGAAAAAATATCTGAAGCCTTTCAATTAAGAAATAACGCTTTTTTTTCTGAAACAAACCTTAACAGATCAGAAGAAAGAAGAAGTGTTGTAGTAAAAAACAGATTTTAATTTATTATTTTTAGGCTTGATTTTTTTACTCTTTAAGACATATTTGTGTTCTGGATAAATAGGTAGACTGCTATGAGTGAAAAAGAAGAAGGTAGAGTTGAGTTTAAGCCAAAAGTTGTCATGGTGGTTGATGATAGTCCTACCATGATTAAAACAGCAAAGCTTTTCTTGAAAGATAACAGCAAGTTTTCTGTTTGCGCCGCAAACAACGGGTACGAAGCTTTAGCAATGATTGTTAAGGCTAAGCCTGATATCATTTTTTTAGATATTATAATGGACAGTTTAAATGGGTACGATACTTGTCATATCATCAAATCAAACCCATTGTTTTCGTCAACGCCAATCGTGATGCTGTCTTCTAAGGATAGCCCTTTTGATAAAGCTAAAGGTAAAATGATGGGTTGTGATGATTATTTGACAAAGCCTTTTAATAAAGAAAGCATTACAGGAGTTTTGGAAAAATACTTTCCAGAGTTTTTATAATCATGAATAAAACAGGATCTGCCGCTTTATTCCAAAGTCAGCTTAACAAATCAATAAATGAAAATAAAGAAAGTTCTGAATTTTTCATTCAAATTGAAATAAATTCTGTCTATTGGTTAATTGATGTTAAATCTTTAAAAGAAGTTTCGGTTTCTCCAAAAATAGCAAGAATAGGAAGATCTATGTCTGGTATTAAAGGTCTTGGTGCTTTCAAGGGAAAGGTTTGTGCCCTAATCGATTTAGTCGATCTGTTCTCGAACGGAGAAAGCAAGATACAGGATGTTTCTTGGGCTTTGGTAATAAGAACAAAAGAAGAAAGCGGCGGCTTGGCTTTGCTTTGTAAATCGTTGAAGCATATGACTCCTAAAAACTGGTGGATAAAAGATCCTTTGGTTCCTTTACCTAATTTTGCTAAAGGGGTGTGGAAAAAAGACAATCAGTGTGCTTTTGAATTAGATTTGAATAAGGTCTTACCTGGCTCAGGTTTTGAAGGTGAAAAAAATGAACAATAAAACAAAAAATAACACCACGCAAGAACAAAAAGAAATCCAAACCGGGAATGGTTTTGATGCCGCTCAAGCACTGATGAATTTTAAAGGGGTGCCTCTAATAGGAGGTTTTTCTTGGAGGAGCCAACGCCTATTAACTGGAATTTTTGCTCTTGTCTTTGTTTCTGTTGGTGCTTTGCTTTTTTATAAATATAACAAGGAAGAAAACATTAAAGCTCTGAAAGATAATACTTCTTTAAGTTTAAGGCAATCAATTAAAAGTTTGTCTTTAAATGTGAAAGAAAAGGTGGGTCAACAAACCAAAGAAAATGCGTTGTCTAATTTTGATAATTACCTTGTGTCTTGGCAGTCAGATTTCAATATTTCACCAAAAGTGCAAACATCAATAAAAAATTGGAAAAATGCCGTAGAAAAAATAAGCTCACTACAAGAAGACAGTGTTAATTTTAATAACGCTTCCAGTTCTTTACTAAACAATTGGAGTTCTCCTGTTGCAAAAATTAAATCAAATAATAATTGGCATTCAGGTTTAGTCACTGACAAGGCCATAGATTGGGCCTTAATGATAAATCAGTTAGAGAATTTGTTGATTGATTTACAAAACAACCATAAATTTTATGGGTCGGGTTTAGGAATTAGAGAAATGAATTTAAGGTGGGGGCAAACCCTTTCCCAAGGCGCTCCTCCGGAGGCGGTTGGTATAGTTCCACACTTTAACTCTTTTGTTACCGCTTGGAAAAACACACAAAAAGACATTCCTGTCGTTTCTGAGTGGAATAATAAGATGAGAGTTTTTATTCCAGAACTAGAGTCTGCTAAAAATGATGAGGTGATTTTTTTAAGTGCTTTAAATTCTTGGGATCAGCAAAGGTATAATGAGAATAAACAAAACATTGTTTTTCTTTGGTTAGGGTTCAGTTCTTTTTTCATCAGCCTGGTTTTTGTCTTTCTGTTTGTTGCGGTAAAAAAGAAAGAACACGAAAAAGACAAGCTTTTGTCTATTCAAGAAAAAGAACAAACAGATTATTATTTATTAAGTATTGTTGCTGAATTTGAGCCGGTTTTAAGAGGGGATGTCGGAAAAAGAATAAAAAGTAACGCCCAAGGATTGTTAGGTTCTTTGGGTGACGGTTTAAATCATGTTATACAAGATTGGGCAAGTGTTTTGAGGCAGTCAAGAAAAACAACTGACATTTCCAAAAAGCATTTAGAAGATTCTTTAGAAACAATACAGATTCTATATGAAGCATCACACAATCAATCAAACAGTTTGGTTGAACAGAGAAAACAGGTTGAAAGATTGTTGGAAAACGTGCAAGAGCAATCAAAGTGGATGCCTGATTTGGTTAAAAAAGCAGAATCCTCAGTTTTAAGTTCAGCAGAAGGAAAAAAGGCTGCTAATGACTTAAGTAACAAAATTTTATTAATGAGAACAAAGTTGGAGGAAACAAGAACCCGTTCAGAATCTCTAAGAGTAGCAATAGAAGAAGCAAAAAAAACTTCAACAAATTTACAGGGTGTATCTGAACAAATGGAGGTTTTAGCCGTTCAGTCGGCCTTGTTGGCGGGAAGGGTTGCTGAGCAGAACGGAAAATCTTTTGAGGGGGTTGCGATAGTCCTAAGGCGGTTAGCTGAACAGTCAATGTTGGATTCTGCAAAAATACAGACTTTGGTTTTCAGTTTTGAGCAAGATAATGAGGTTTTAATTCAAACAACAAAGAAGGCAATAGAAGGCTCAGATGAAATTTTAAGATTGTCCGACTTAAGCGACATAAGTTGGGAAGAAATCAATAGAATAATCTGTGAGGTGTCTACAATAAGCAGAATGCTTCAAGAAAAATCAATTCAACAGTATGAGTTGATTAAGGGTGTAGAAAGTAAGGTTTTATCTGAAATAAATAAAAATGAAAACATGCAGCAGTCTATTCAAACCATTCAGGAAGGTTCAGAGGCAACAAGTGAACAAGTTCAATCTTTGGAGATGCATATTAATAGATATAAGGTAGTGGAAAGATGAAAAGAAAAAACCATCAAACTTTAGATACTTTAAATAGTGAACCGGCTGACAAAAAAGAAGCTATGGAAAGATTCGCTCAATCGTTAAGTTCTTCAAAGTCTTACCACAATAAACTAGCCGCAGGGGCTTTAATGGGTCGTTGGGTGGGATGGGTTCTTGTTGCTGTTTTAGGCCTTAGTGTGGGAGTTTGGTCGGTTTGGAATTATGAAGGGCAATCATCCGAGATACATCAAACGATGATTGCGGTTTCAGACTTGAGAGCTGAGACGTTGGCTGTTGGCAACGGTGCTATTTTATTGTCTGAGGGCGCAGACACTGACCCAGAAGAGTGGTTGATGAGAATAAAAAACGTTAACTCGTTGATTGGTGCATTAAGGTCCGGTTCTGTAGATGATAAAACTGGTGTAAAAATAAGGTCTCTTTCTAGAGATCCAAGATTTGACTTGAATGGATTGATGGATTCTTTAAACAATCTAGAGCGCGCCAGCAGAGATATGGTAAACGAAATATCCACTTTAAGGTCTGCTTCTGAGGCTGAGAAAAATTTACCCGAGATTATTACAGAAGCCCAAAAGCTAGGAGATGATGTTGCTGTGAGGCCAATACTGGCTTTTGGTGGAGGAGAAGGGATTATTTCCAGGGCAAGGGCAGAGATAAGGCGTCCAGAGGTTGCGACCTTACCTGTAGTTTTTGCCCCACTACCGGGAAGCGAAAGCATAAAACGACAATGGGTAAGTTTATATCAAAATCAAGCAAACGCTTTAAGTAAATGGAACCAGTCGCAAAAAAATCAGTGGCCGAGAGAAGATGCTGCTGTTTTTGAGGAGTTTGTGCAAACAATCAATAAGCTGTCGCAGGCCTTAAGCGTGCTGTCCTCCTCTCAGAACTTGAGGCTGAGAGCCAGGGATGTTCAGCCATCAATTTTAAAATCTATCTCTGATGCTGACAGGGCAACAAGTCAAATAATGGTGGTTTTATCTGAAGATAGAGCAGATTTATATTGGAAAGTATGGTTTGCTGGTTTTGGTTTGTTTCTAGTCGTGGTGGGTTTAGGGGGTTTGGGTTGGGCGGCTGTTTCGTTGGGGCAAAATTCTTGGCAGGCTTCTGAGGAGAGTAAAACCGCCAGTGAAGCGCAGTATCTGTGGGATAGGTTTTTCAGAAAACTAAAAAGAAGTTTAAACAGAGACGGCTCCTTGGTTTCAGGTGCGAGGCTAGAAGAAGAAGCCAAGTCGCCGCTTTATCCAATTGCTACATTAATGAATAGAACGTTTGAACATGTAGAGAGCCAACAAAAAGAAATAGAGCAGCACTCGGAGGATTTAAGCTCTGTTGCTCAAGATGCCATAAGAGTTGCTACAAGCGCTTCTAGATCTTCCGAGAGACAGTCTAAAGAATTGATTTCTGTTAATCAAACCATTCAAAGTATTGCTGAAAGCTTAGCTCTTCTATGTAATAAAAATCAAGTAATAAAAGAAGATTCTGAAGATGCGTTTGAAAAAGAAAGACAGATATCGAGCGCATTACAGGAGGCGCTATTTAGGACAGAGGCATTAAGAGAGTATATTCAAGAAACAGCAAAAAGATTGAAAAGACTTGGCGAATCAATGCAAAGCATGAGTGGTTTCACGGACGCTTTCGGCGGTATCGGGCAAAAAATTCAAGTCTTATCAATGAATTTAGGTATTGAAGCCACATCAGCAAGTACAAATAGCGAGGCATCGCGTTCGTTTGCTTTAATGGCACAAGAGCTACAAAGGTTGGGTGAGCAGGCCGGAAATACCGTAGCAAAGATTGAGGGTCAAATTAATAATATTCAAACAGAAACACAGCAAACATTAGCCACGATGGAAAATGGAACTGGCGAGGTTGTTTCTACGGAAACCACTTTGAGAAGAATTCACAGCATGTTGAAGGATTTAGATAAAATATTACAAAAAGTTGTTTATGAGTCTGATAAAACACATAAAGAAACAGAAAAACAAACGATTCAAACCGTTGGTGTTGTAAGGCGATCTGAAGAATGGAAGAATTTTACTGAACAAATATACATAGAAAACGTGACAACGTTAACTGCTGTTGAGAGAATTATGGATATTCTAAGAATTTTTAAGCGCTTGGTGAATAAGTCGTCGAGCAGCTAATCGCCTCATAGGAGCTTGAAAATATGTTTTTTTTGTATAAGGTTATTTTTTATTTTAGAGGCTTTTAGAATGAGTCAACTATACTACAATATGGCGTTGTTATCCAGCCTGCATGAGCCAATAAAGGATTCTTTGTCTGTTTTAGATCACCAATTAGAAAAGTTTTTAACAAAGCAAATTGATAACAGCCAGGTTACTGGTCATCAAGAAATACACCAAGTTGTTGGAAGTTTAACTATGGTTGAGTGTCGCGCTCTAACAAAAATTTGCTCTACTATTGAGCTTGCTGCTAAGGGAATATGTTTTGCTGATAGAAGAGGGTGGAACGCAGAAACACTGATTAATGTATCGAATATTACTAGAAAGCTAATAAAAGAAGTTAAAGAGCATTTAAGTCTTATGGTTAGTGGTGAGCCTGAATTAGCTGTAAAAATGTGGGGTAATTGGAGTTCTCTAAAAATAGCCATTGGTGAATTGGTAGAGGATGTCTATTCTCTTTATGAGCCTTACCCAATATTTGACAATAACGAATTTAGTCCCTTATCTTTGGAAGATTTGAAGGAAATGGGAGACGGGGCAAGGTCTGTGTTTAAAAATTCTGTTATGGAATTAGACAGAATCTCGAAGTCAAACTCGTTGGGTAGAGTTGATGAGGTTGAGTTGACTTTTAAGAAAGTCTATTCTGCTGTAGATAGGATTTACTCAGCTAGACATAGGAGAGGTTACCAGGCTTATTGGATGTGCTTAAAAGCTAGGCTGATAAAGGCTTTGGATGAAGGTGGGGAATCCATCATTTCAGAAATAAATCAGTGGAAGGATATTTTAATTGATGCTTCTGTGCAAGCCAAAAGGTTTAGTGAGGATAGCCGCAGAGTCAATCCCGACTCGATGATCTTGGTTGTCCGTCCGTTTTTAAAAAGGCAGCCAGGAAACATTCGAAAAACAAATGGGTTTTTTGAAGAAGTAGAGAAAGTTTTAAACTTAAAATCGTTTTGGTATTGGTCTGAGGTTGTCCAAAACGAAGAAAAAAAGGAAGCTTTTGAAGATCGCAAAAAAAAAGAAGATGAGTTAAGAGAGGCTTTTGAAAACATGCATTTATCTTGGTCTAAGTTTTCAGTAGATCAAACGGGTGACGTCCGTCCATTCCTTAAGTCTATATCTGAGATACTAAAGAAAAATGGTGCGATTGAAAATAAAAATGCAATTGCTTTATTTAAAGCAGTAGGGTCGTGCGCTCAAAAAATACACTCTGATAATGCGTTGGCTTATGATGACAGCTTTATGGAGGAGTGTGCCACAACCCTGCTCGTTATTGAAGAAGAATTAAATAAAAAAAATAAAAATGAAGAATTCTTTAATAAACAGATAGAAATTCAAGCAAAAAGAATTCAAGCGCTTTTTTTAAAGGAAGATTTAAGTAAATTGCCAAGAGTAAAAATAGACGATTATTCAAAGAAAAAACTAGTTGAAGCCGCTTTTAGAAATGTGGTGAAAAAGTCCGTTACTGATTTAGAAGAAGTTGAAAAAATACTGAAAGATTTTTTGTTTGAAAGAGAAACAAGTGATGTTTCTTTGATGGCGAACGCCGAAGATCTATGCAGAATTGCAGAAAAAGTATTATCTGTGGTTGGAATAAAAGAAGCCGGCGGGCTTTTAATTTACTTATCAGATCTTGTTTGTGAATTATCAACTAGAAATGAAAAAAACCCAAAGTTGGATAAAGCTCAAAAAGCAACGGTAATACTGTCGTCTGTTGTGATGTTTTTAAAAGGAATTGAAAACAATGATGAAGTCGCCTTCAAACATTTAAAGAGTGGACTTGATTTAATTGGTGAAAGTTATTCTTCCAGAGAATTGGAAGAGAAAAATTTAGATAAAATATATAGAAAACAAGAACAAATCAGTCTTGATGATAGTTTTGAAAACCAAAGAAATGATAAAATTGAATTACCAGTTTCACAATCTAACAAGAATGAGGTTGGGTTTGTTTGTGCTGAAGAAAATTTATTAAAGGTTCAAGAAGCGATTATTGTTGAGGACGATAACTATAATAATAATAGTGATATTCAACCAATCCAAGATGCTAATGACTACAGTGTAGGCTGCCAAGAAAATAATGGGCAGCCAACCAAGGAGGGTTTGAGTGCTGTTTTGTTAGAGCTTGACGAGGCGGGTCAAGAGTCAGAAGCCTCAAGTTTGGGTGGTCGTGGCACTAATAAGAAAGTGTTGCCGTTGCTAATGTCAGAAGAGGGGCTAGTTGATAAACCGGAGTTGCTAGAAGTGTTCAATGATGCAATTGTTGAATCGATAGGGTTACTGAATCAAATTGATGAAATTAGAGAGGTTCTTAAAAATGATAGGGAAAATCAAGACGAAATTGCTTCATTAAGAAGAGCGTATCACACGTTAAAGGGTAGCTTTAGGCTTTCTGGTTTGAGAGGAATGGGAGAGCTTTGTTTTTTAGTCGAAGAAAGATTAAATACAGCCTTACGAACAGAAGAACCATACAGCGTAAAGTTAGATGAGTTAATTGAGTTCTCAAAAGAAAAGCTTTTTTTGTTAATAAATCAGCTAATGATGGACGGAGAAGCTTTGGTTGTTGGAAAAGACATTAAGCGTATGGTTGAAAATTCTTATTCAAAAGGGTTTGATTTAATTTATGATGACGCATCACAAGAAGAAAGTGAAGAGTTTTGTTACACTTCAGATCTGGATTTTAATTTTGAAAAAGAACAAAATAATGTTATTGAGATGTTAAAAAATTCAGCCTTGGAGAACGATTTAAACTCAATAAAAACCAACATCAACACCAACACCAACACAGACCTCGACGAAGAAGAAGGCTTAAAAAGCGACACAGTTACTGCTAATACAGAAAAGTTTATTGGTTTTGAAAAGCAAGAATTAGCAGAAAACGCTCACTATCAAGAAAAAGAGTGTTTTCCTTTGGTGAAAGACGCTAAGTTAGAAACCACCGAAGAGCATTTAGAATTAGTAGAAAAAGAGAAAACCCCTTGGAATTACATGGGGATTGATGAAGAATTGGCTGATGTATTATTGAAAGAAATTAAAACTTTAAGGAATAACGTTTGGCAAGCAATTGAGTCAGATAGAGAGTTTGAATCTGTTAAAACTAAAGAAATATGTTCGATGGCGTGCCATACAATAGTTGCCTTATCGAAAGATTTCGGATGGGATCGAATTAGTAAATTGTGTAAAATACTTGAAGAAAAGTTGAATTTATTAATTGAGGAAAATAAAGAAATTTCAGATGAAGCAATCTCTGTGTTAGATTTTTCATTCAAAGAAGTGTTGGCAAGGTTAAATGTTATTATTGAAACATCCAAAGATCCAGATAACGATTCTGTTGCTTTTGATTCAGTTTCAAGCTTAGACGGGTGGTTCAAAAAAGATTTCACCTTCAATGAAGTTGAAGAGAAGTTCCAGGAAGCCGAACCTATCACCAATAGCGCAACAGAAACAGTTTCATCTTCTAAAGCCGTAGGTAGAGAAGTTGTGGACGAGGAAGATGAACAGTGGCAACAAGTGTTTATTGCTATTGAGGGAATAAGTAATAACATGCAAATGTTAGCTGGGGCGCTATCTGTTCTGTCTGAAAAAAGAATGCAGAGAAACAGAGATGATTGATAAAAAAGATCCTTCAAAAGTTTTAACTGCCTCTGCGATGGTTTTAAAAATGTTTCTTGAGAAGAATAAAAATAAGCAAAATGTAACAAAAAAAGAACATTTAAATAGTTTTATAATTCAAGGTTCTGATCAAAAAATTGATTCATGCGAGGAATCCAAAGGCATTCAAGAAGAACCCAGAGGTGTTCCGGGTTCGGTTGGCTCCGAAGAAGCAGGCTGCGTTATTGCACCACCGCTGAACGAAGAATTTGTTGAGGGACCCACCCCAGCCATCTACGAAGCCGGCGCTACTGAATCACAAGAGACAGAAAGGGTTACTGAATCTGCTGGTTTTGTGCTTGGGGAGGAAATCGCAGTTAATGAATTTGATTTTGATTTAAACAACTTCTCTTTTGAAGAAGAATCTGTTTATTATGAGCCGGTAAATTCGCAAAAAATATTAAGAAGGCACGACACAGAAAAGAAAGATGATTTGCATTGGGATTTCTTACCGACTGTTTCAGAATCAGCAGAGAGTTTATTGCCGCAAATAGAGAAGGATTTTGAGCTTTTAAAAGGGCATGTATACGAATGTGTGCCACGTCTTCACAGAAATATTCATACTTTAAAGGGTGACTTGTCTTTACTAGGCTCCGTAAGAACAAAAAAAGCAATCCATGACGCTGAAACAGAAATGGAAATAATGGATAAGCTATTAAAAACTCCATCTTCTGTAAAAAGAGAAGCCTCTTTAAGTGAGGCTGTTTCTTCTGTTGTTGTTGCTTATGAAAAAGCAAGAAAACTGGTTGATGCTGTTTTAAAAGGGGAAGAGTATTATTCTAAATTTATTTTAAATAGGGATGAAGTAAAACAAGAAAAATTAATTGAAAAAACGTTTGAAGAAGATGTTGTTGTAAGAAAAGAGGTTTCGGTTTCAAGCGTCAAGGTTTCAACACACCTGATTGATAGCTTGATTTCAAAAATGTCTCAGGTTTCCCTTTCAAAAACTGGAATGGCTTCGCATTCTGTTACACAGCATTCATTAATTAAAAGTATGGATGATAATATTCAAAGACTTTTTAGAATGCTAAGAGAGTTAGAGATACACGCCGAAAGCCAAATTCAATCAAAAAGAACAGAGTTGGAAGAGTCAGGAATAGAGTTTGACCCTCTAGAAATGGATCAAATGACCAGGTTTCAAGAGTTAAGCAGGTTAATGGCTGAAGCAGTTAATGACATCGTAGATGTTCAGAGAGACATGAACAAGGTTGTCTCCGAGGCGGATAACACCTTAATAAACCAGCACTCATCAATAGAAATAGTCCAGAATGGGTTGTTTGCTACGCGGTTAAATCAGGTTGATACAATTACAGATAGGTTAAGAAGAGTGGTTGCTTCGTCTGCCTCTGAGGTTGGTAAAAAAGTATCAGTGGAAATTGTTGGTGAAAGGATTGAGTTGGATCGCGTTTTGCTGGATAAATTAAAGGGTCCGATGGAGCATGTGCTAAGAAATTCCGTCGCCCATGGTATAGAGAAGCCTGAAGAAAGAAAAGAAAAAGGAAAGCCAACACAGGGTAAAATACAAATTGTTTTCAAACAAGAAGCCGGCAGGGTAATAATTAAAATAAAAGATGATGGCGCGGGAATAAATGTTAAAAAAGTAAGAGAGAAAGCGATCCAAACAGGGTTGTGGGATTCAGCAAAACAAATGACTGAAAAAGATGCTGTTGATATGATATGCCGCCCACAATTTTCAACAGCGGATGAGGTCACTACACTAGCTGGCAGGGGTGTTGGTATGGATGCTGTTCGTGCTGATGTCATGGCTTTAGGTGGAAGGTTTGAGGTTGAGACAATCACTGGCAGAGGGATGAATGTGGAATTTTTAATGCCTACAAGCATAGCTTCTGCTTTTGTTTTAATCGTAGGCGTGGGTGAAGAACGCATTGCTTTACCAAGTGAAATGATTGAAGAATTACATGTTCTTCGTGGAGAGGAGATGTTTTTTGTTAGAGAAAAGAAGGCTTGGAAGTTTAAAAATGAGTATATTTCTTATGTAGAGCTTTCAGAGATGATGGGTTTGGAGTCTGAAAAGCATTGTGTAAGTAGACGCATAGTAGTTGTTAGAGAGGGTAATAGAAGGTTGGCTTTAGGGGTAGATTTTTTAGGTCAAGTAATTGATGCTCCACTAAGAACTGTTGGGCGTTGGTGGTCAGGGGTTCCTGGAATTATTGGTGCGATATTGATGCCGGAGGGTTATCCGGCTTTCTTGGTTGACCCGCTAAGAATGCCACATTCAATAAATAAAGAGTCTGTGTTAATAGAAGAAAACAATATTAATCAAGGCAACACTGTACTGGTTGTAGATGATTCTTTAACAATGAGGAAATTTACAGCAAGATTTTTGACAAAATTAGGCTATCAAGTTGTTCAAGCCAAAGACGGAAGAGAAGCTTTGGATATTTTAGCAGTGTTGTCACCGTCAATTGTGCTGCTTGACGTTGAAATGCCTAGAATGGATGGTTTTGAGTGTGCCAAAAATATTAGACAAAGTGAAAAACATTCAAATCTCCCTATTGTAATGATTACTTCAAGAACGGGTGAAAAACACAGAAAGAAGGCTAAGGAGATAGGTGTTAATGGTTATCTAGGGAAACCGTTCTCAGAAGAAGGATTGAAAAACCTCCTTGGACTTTTTTCTCCTTTAAACAAATAAATTTTATTTTTAATTAAAAAAGCTTGATTGTTTGTTTTTTTTTAATATGTTGTCCTTTGTTTTTTTAAATAATTTTTATGGACAAACAAGAAGTAATATCATTTTCATGGGAGTTTTTAGCTAAAAAGAAAATTCCTTTGACTGTAAAACAGATTGCTGATTATTCGGGACAGTCTAACCAGTCAATACTGGGGGCTTTGGGTACTTTAAACCAAAGAAACCTTGTCTTTCTTGTAGATCCAAAAAATCAGTTGTATGAAGCAAACGTATCCCTGACAGCTTTAGAGTGGGCAAAAGCAATTCAGGTTGGAGTTTCTCTTTTCTCATTAGAACAACATTGCAGTTTAAAATCAAATCAAAAAGATTTCAAAGAAATGATTAGAAGTGGTGTACTTGATAACCAAATTGAAGAAGAGTACAAGGTTAAAAAAGATAAAACTGAAGCCGAGTTAAAGGGGAGAGCAGCTTCAAAAGCTGCCGCTTCAGAAGTAGCAAAGTTTTTAACTGATGCAGAAGAAGCTTTGAAAATAAGAGAAAAAATAAGAAGGTTGAGGCATGGAGAAAAAGTTGATGAGCTTTTAAGAATAGCTAAAAGTCAGGCAGAGGAGAGTTTAAGGGCTTTGGAAAATCAACTTTTCAAAGACATCAAAAGAGGCAAGTGCTAATGAGCGTAAATCCTTATGAAGATCAAAAAAGTTCTGTTGTTGTCATCAACGAATTAACGCCAGAAGAGTTTTCTTTGGCGAGAGGTGCTGGTTTTTTTGCTTACAAAGAGCATTGGTTAGCTAGTGCCGGAAGGCAAATCTATAAAATAAAAGACCTGCTGCCTAAAATTGTGACACTTATAAAAATTAACATTTCACTAACTGTGTTGGGCTGTTTACTCACCTTCTTCGCTGTTTCTTCTTGGAAAAATCCAGTAACCTTATTGGTTTTTCCTGACGGCTCAGCCTTATGCGCCCCGCTTCCGATAAACACCAAAACCGGACAAGTAATGACTAGTAGGTTTAGCGAAAAAGAGGCTATTATTTGTAAAAGGTTTGAGAGAGTAAAGGAATAGCTTATGTGGAAAATGTTTTCTTTTATTACAAAAAAATGGGATATGGATGATGTGTCTGAGTGGGAAAAAACCTCGGGCGATTACTACTCAAAAAGCACAGGAATAATAGGTGCTTTGTCTTTGTTTTGCGTGATTTCATTGTTTTTAAATGGTGCTGTGTTTTATTTAAGAGATAGTAAACCCCCACCAAATTATTTCATTGTTAGTCCTAATTCTACCACTGAAAGGATAGTGCCAGTAACCAAGCCAATATTACACGCTAATAGAGTTCAGCGGTGGGTAGAAAAAGCAATCAGCGAGGTTTTTTACGCAGACTTTACTAACATAAACCAAAGGTTGCTTGCCGCCGAGATCTACTTTAATGACGATGGTTTTGCGGCTTTCATGCAGGCAATCGAAGGTTCGGGAATAAAAGAACAAATAATAACTCAAAAAAACGAAATGTTTTTTACTCCTACGTCTCCGGCCAGAATTTTAAATAGCGGTGTTTATAGAGGAAAAAGAGTTTGGAGAGTTCAAATGCCAGGAATCATCTCTATTAGCGGTGCAAGTGTTGATTTAAAAAGATCGGTTATGTTGACAATACAAGTAAGAGAGGTAGAAACAACTGAAAGCCCGGAGGGGTTAGCGATATCACAATTAATTTCAGCATCCAGGTAATAAAAAATGTCTATAGAATCAAGTAATGAAAAATTACCACTTCCAAAGGAAAAAAAAGACAAGCTAGCTTTAGATAAAAAAAATAAAGAAAATAAGTCTGGTAGAGAAAAAAGTTTAGAGGAGGGTGGGGCCGCTGCTGTTTTATCAAGAAACGGTGCTATTTTTAGTGTCTATAGAAGGCTGCTAGGTCTAACCTTACTAACTTGCCTGCTGCCGATTGCCAGTTTTGGTACTGCTTTTTATTTTTGGCAAAAAGAGCCGTCTCCAATTTTTTTACCTGTAGATGAGCAGGCAAGACTAATTCCGTTACCACCGGTATCTGAAAAAATGCATGGTGACGGCGAAGTACTAGCTTTCTCAAAAGAAGCCTTTAAAAAAATTAATTCTTATGATTATTTAGGTTGGAGAGATCAGTTAAATGAAGCTCAGATGTTTTTTAGCCCCGAGGCGTGGAATGCTTATTCTGCTGAGTTCAAAAAAAGCAACACACTAAACACAGTTAAATCTAGAAAAATGATAGTTAGGGGTGAGGTTACTGGAGCCCCAGATATTGTAGCTCAGGGAATAGCAGGTAATGGTGTTTACGCTTGGCGGGTGGAGATTCCTGTAAGGGTTTCTTATATAGGGCATGTTGGTGCTGTTAATAAAGAGGCTGAAACAAATATTGTTGATGGAAAGGTTGTTATGACGATAAGAAGGGCTTCTCTTTTGGAAAGCCAAAGAGGCTTGTTTGTTCAAGTATATACTTTTATTCCTGATTAATTTACATTTACCTCTTGTCAACTTTATAAAAATGATTAACTTAATTAAACTTTTACCGATAAATAGGACTGTTGATATGGCAAAAAAAACCTTACTAGCGATTAGTGCGGCTAGCATACTGTTTACCGGGCTTGTTTTTGCCCAAGAAGGACAAAACGCCTCCCCGATTTTGGCCCAGCCACCGCAATCCGTTTCAGAGCAAAGAATAGGTGACTTGCCTACTTCATCAAACGCAGTTGTGCCGCCTTCCGCGCCACCTTCTGTGCCACATTCAGGAAACCTGCCCCCGATACCAACGTTTCCTTCTAAAGAATTTAAAAATTCTGCTGAATTAAATTTATCAATGTCTCCAGAAGAAATTAGGCTTCTAAAGAAAATGTTGTGGGAAAGAGAGGTGGCGCTAAATGAATCTCCAATATCCCCACCCAGACCAGTAACGTCAACGTTGCCGGTTTCGTTGTCGCCAGGCAGCACGCCACCACTACTGAGAACGTTTGCTAATACAATAACCTCGTTTGTTGTGTTGGATGCAACAGGGCAGCCTTGGCCAGTAGAAAATTTTGCTGTGGGTTCAGACAGATTCTTGGTTAAAAGATTAGACAACGACTTAGGTTCTACTTTTTCAATAACAACTTTAGGTATGTCTGCTAAAAGCAATTTAGTTATAAAACTTCAAGGCAATCCGACGCCGGTTGTCATCGATCTAGTCGCAGGACAAAGAGAAGTTGATGTTAGAACAGAGTTTAGGGTTCAAGGGCGTGGGCCTAATTCGTTAGTGAGTGCAAGATCTTTAATTAAAGGGTTTGATGCTAATCTAAATTCAGTGTTAGATGGCGTTCCACCACAAGCCGGAAAAGAATTGACGGTGGTAGGAAGTGAGAATATAAAAGCTTGGAAAATGCCTGATAACAAAATGATTATAAGATCTCCTTTTAAATTAACTTCTATTGCCAATCCAAATTTTGCTAGAAGCGCTGATGGAACCCATGTTTATGAAATACCGGCGACTACAAAAGTCTCAGCGTTTATCGATGGTAGATTCATTACTTTTAGTATTGTTGGCTGGTAATAATAAAAAAGGATAATCATATGTCAAATGAAAAAATGAATAATTTAAAATCAACCTTCCAAAACAATCCTGCTGCTAGAACAAACATGGTTGTAGTTGGAGCGGTTATTGCTGTTGTTGTTGTAATAGGTGTTTTTATGTTTAATCAATCTACAACAGAAAGTGCAGAAGTGGCGGCTGCGGCTGCTGTTACGAGAGTAGGCGAAAGGGAGAGTATACCTGGTACAAGCGTAGACCCTAATTTCAATAGGAAGGTAGAGGAAGAAAATCGTAGGGAAGCTGAAGAGGCGCTGCGCGCTGGACAAACCTCGCTTCCTACGTTAGTTGGCAGCGTCCAACAAACAAACCTAAGTATCGATCCCCTTCCTAGCGCTACTGATGGGCCGATAGCTCCACTGCCTCCAATTATTCCAAGCCAGCCGGTAGCTGTTCAGCAAATTGTCCCTATACCCCCATCGCCGCCCCAAGATCTTGGAGGGGGTTCGCCCAACCAATCTAATGTATCTGCGCCCACGGATCGTCAAAAAGCAATGAATGATCAAATGAGGGGGTATTTGTCTTTAATGAGCCCCTCTCTTGGAAGGCAAGAGAGAGAAATACCACCAGCCCCTGTTGTTTCCGAAACTGAAAGGCTTGCCCAATTACAAGAGTCTGTTGCTGCTAGTAGAAATCAGCAACAATCAACAGGTGGTGGGTCGCCACCAACACAAGGCACGGGTAGTGCTGCATCTTTTGTAAAAGCTGGGCATGTAATTGCTGCCAAGTTATTAACCCCGATAAGTTCAGATGCTCCCGGCCCAGTTCTAGCAGAAGTAGTTTCAGGCCCTTTGCGCGGCGCTAGGGTTCTTGGTGCGGCAACATTTTCTGAAAGACAAATAGTTGTGCAATTCAATAGGATAACCATCCCCAAAAGCGATCAAATGTTCCAAATTAGCGCTGTCGCTGTAAGCTTAGATTTTTCCCCAGGGTTAGCTACTGAAATTAACCACAGGTATTTTCAAAGGGTTGTTCTGCCTGCTGCTGCTGCGTTTGCCTCGTCGTTTGGGCAAGCTTTGGCGCAGCCAGCCACAACGATTGTCGTAGGCCCGTTCGGCTCCACTACTTCTCAAGAAAATTTGACAACTGAAGAGGCTAGAATGGCGGGCTATGCTGCCCTTGTTTCAACCGCAGCAGGCGAAATATCAAGAAGAGGTCAGGTAAGCCCAACAATTGAGGCCAAGGGTCAAGATGGACGCTCTTTGCCATTCAATTTACTGTTCTTAGAAAATTTTTAATTTAGTCAGGAGTTTGTATGAATAATAACAATCAAGATTCTCAACCAGACATGTCTGCTCCAGATTTATCTAGAGCAGACGACAGCTTTCAACACTCAGGTGTTGAAAGCAGACCGGGTTCTTTAACTGCTGCTGATGCAAGAAAAAAGCAGGCTTTTAAAAATAATTTAATCATGTCCGGTGTGATCGGAGCGGTTTTGTTGGGCGCTGGTGCGTCTGGGTACTTTGTTTTTTTGAAGCCATCACAACCACCAGCGCCTGTGGCGCAAAATATACAGCCTGTTGAGCCTGAAGCTGAAATTACAGCGCCAGTCCAAGATATTTCTCAACAAAACGAAGAAGAAACTGAAATTTTGCCCACTGAACTCTCTCTTACCCCGCTAGTATCAGATGAAGGAGTGCCCGTTTTAGAGGTTCTACCACCGGTTGTTCCATCTGGCTTCCCAGACCCGAACGCAGTGCTTCCTGATGGGTTGCCTGAAGTTATGCCGCTTGTAAGCACTGAAGCTACTCACGGTGCTGTTCCAGGCTTAATTGAAGAAGCGGTTATTCTCCCAGTGGTTGAACAACAACCAAGCGTTGTTCCTGGCAATATTACTCCTGACGTTATTACTCCTGACGTTATTACTCCTGATGTTATTACTCCTGACAATATTACTTCTGATAACATTATATCTAGTAACATTACCCCTGAGCATTTAGTTGAACCGATTAAAAAAGGTGAGGTTGTGGTTGTTCCAGGGTCAGAGTTACCACACTCAATTCATTCTCCTTCTCAAAACTTAATGCAGCAGGTTCATGAGGCTTTCATTCCTGTGGTGCTGAGAGTTGAAAGCCTTGAAAAAAGAATGGAAGCAATAGATAAAAGGTTGAAAGAGATTGAATCTAAAAAAAATCAAACCAATCAAAATAGTACACAAAGACCTGTTGTAGAGCAGAAGCCTTTAGCTGTTGTTTTGCCAAGAAAACAAGAACAAACAACTGTAAGGCGGACCCAAAACAATCCAGCAGAAAGTGTGGTTAGAAATTCGATACAGGTTATTGAAGAAAATCAATCAGGAGCCAGGGTAGAAACCCCAAAACAAAAAGCCGAGCGCGGTCCGGCTTCCGCTCCTTTCGATCCATGCAGAGTACAGGCTATATTATCTGGAAGAATTTGGTTGAAAAATGAAAACGGTCAGTTTCTAACATTATCTCCTGGCGACACCCTACCCTCCGGCGATGTAATTCAAGAAATCGATACCAAGAAAGGTGTCAGGGTAAATAATAGGTGGGTCATGTGCGAAAAGTAAACCTGCATTACAAAACCTCTCAATTGACTTAATTGAGGGGTTTTGTATCATGTTTTAAACTACTATAAATAAGATTATGAAAAAATTATTAATAACATCATTGATTTTGTTTCCAAATGTAATAATGGCTCAAGCTTCGGGAGCGATTCCTGACGTTGGACAAATGTTTGCAAATTTTGGTAGTTCTTCTATAGAGTTTATGCATTTCTTTAGAGGACTGGCTTTCTTAATGGGGCTATTCATAACTATATTAGGTATTTGGAGGCTTAAAGGTTGGGCAGAGGCTCAGGGTAAAGAGCCTTTAACGAAGCCCTTAATCACTATTATAGTCGGCATTTTTTTAATTAATTTCCCTCAAACCATTGATATGGTTTCTGAGACAATGCTTTTAAGTAGTAATTATCAGTCAGACTTGTTAGCTGAAGTGAACCCAAGCGGGCCTGGTGCTATATTTGGCGCAGCTTTAACTGGCGTATTTCTCTTCTTTAAAATGTTAGGACACGTTGCTGTTATTCGTGGTTTTATCATCCTAAAGAAAATAGGTGAAGGTGGGCAGCAAGCATCGTTGTTTGCTGCTCTAACCCACATATTCTTCGGAACGGCGCTAATTAATTTTGGCGCTTTTATTACAATGTTAGGTGCAACTTTTGCTCCCGGCATAGATTTAAGTGGTCTTTTTGGTTAAGCATGCTTTTTTTTATCCCTCTCAAAGCCAATTTTTTGTTATTTTTGTGAAATTTTAAGCAAAACATGTATTGATTTTTTATAAAGTTTTCATAAAGTAATAACAAAGGCGTACTCTGGCATCAACAGTCACACAAACACAACCACACGATCAAATATTTAAGGACTTTTTATGAAAACGACAAAAAATTTTAAATCAGGTATAAAGCTAGCTGCCCTGTCAACGCTTGCGTTTTCAGGATCTGTGTTTGCGCAAGACGCTGGTGATATGGCAAGAGGAGTCTTCAATCAATTTGGGGATTTCGCTAACGTAATGACCGGCGCTGCTCTTTTACTAGGTATTGCGGCCGGTATAATGTCTGCTATGAAGTTTAAAGCCCATGCTGAAAACCCCCAACAAGAAAAGTTGACTAAACCAATTATTCTTTTCTTAGTTGCTGGGATGTTAATTGGGCTCGCGTCGTTCTTAAATATGGGCGCAGCAACTCTAGGTCTTGAAGATGGTACCAGCCTAGATGAAGGTGTATACAACAGAATTGGTGGATAAAAAGACATCTTACTAAAAACAAAGTTTTTGTTTTTAACCGCAAGTATAAAACCAAAAACCCTGCAAATGCTTGATTTTGCAGGGTTTTTTGGTGTAAGGAGGCTTTAAATAGTTTCAGAGACGTTGCTAACGCAACAGACAGTAACCGGTTCTCTTTTTAGCACACGCCACCAGCAGTATAACAGCCGTCATTAGGTTTCAGACACAAGCTGAAGTTGGTAACAGGAGTGATATACTTCTCTTCTTTTAAACACTAAAACACTCTGCTGTTATTCGTAGACCTTTCATCTTTTTTATCCTTCTAGAGTCAGGTTTTTTGTTGTTTTTTAAAGGGTTAAGCAAGTTAGGGCTTTTAAGCGCTGTGTCGACAACCTGAAACAAAGTAGCTTCTCACATTGGCGGGTTGCTTCGTGGCTGTCGGGGGGCTTTAATTTTTCTCTATTATTTCTTCAACATAGCGTGTTTCCTTTTGGTGTATGTGTAGGGTGATTGACCGCCTCAGGTAGCCATGCTAGTAGTCCACCAACTTGTTTTGTTGGGTGTTATTTTTAAAAGCGCAAGAGGCGGCTAGGGAAGATCGAGGAAGTGTTGTTCGGTGCGGGTGATCTTTTCCGATCTCTGTCGCTTCTACAACTGTGACGGGAAACCACGTTTCTTTTAAACCAGAAAACGAACTAATTTTTAAAATAAAAAAGTTTTAATTTTGAATAGTGTTTTTTAATGTTGATTATTTCTAGAAATAAAATAGTATTCTCTAAAATTTAAAAAAGATTTTTATGCCTAAACAAAACAATCAAATTGAGTTATTTATTAACGCTGAAAGGTCTTCTTGGTCCGTGTCGTCGCAGCATGGATCTGAGGTAGATAGAAAAGACAAAAAAATGGTTGAATTAAGAAAAAAAATTCTTGAAAGAGATAATTATGTCTGCCAATCAAAAGGGTGTGGGTGGCACTCTGAAAGGTGGCAAGAGGTTCATCCCATAGATCAAAACCATAGAAATTTAAAAGAAGAAAATTGGGTAACTTTGTGTCCTTTATGTCATCAAGTGTTTCACTTGCCTCAAGCAGCTTCTACAGGTGGCGGTGCTTTAATATGGTTTCCTGAAGCCGACCAAGGAACACTTAACCTTTTATGTATAGGGTTGTTTATTGCTATGAAAAACCCTAAATCTGAGCATGCAACGATTGCTAGGTCAATATATTCAGAGATGGAAGGGAGAAGGTTGTTGATGGAAAACATTTTTGGAACCTCAGACCCGGGCCTAATGGCGCAATTGTTAATTCATTCTCCGTCAAAGGAAATTAAGAAAAAAGTAATAAAGCATGTTAGGTTATTACCATATGCTGCCAGGTTTTTAAAGCCCGTAGAATATTGGGCAAGTGTTTCTAATACGCAAACACCTGAGAGCACATGGAAAACGCTACTACCAGAACACTTTAATTTTAAAGAGTCGGCAGCCAAGAACAGATAAATTGAAGAGGTTTGGTGTATGAATTCAAAGGAAATTGCTTGGAAAGCTTTTTATACTGAAAAGCACGGATGTGCTTGGTTTCTGCCGCCACCAGACGGCAAATTGCGAGTCCCAAAGGATTCTTTGGGGTATTATTCTGTCGGGGGAAAGAAAGCAGTCCAATTCAACAATTACCAAGAAATACCCGATGGTGTCTTTTGGACAAATCTAACTAAACAAGAGTGTTGGTCTTTGGGAAAGATAGGCAAGTTTAAAGAGGGTGATTTTTTTGGCTTTAATCACCTTTCATTGGTTTCAGAAATGGGATACAAGGCTGACGAAGAAAGTGTTAAAAAAGCGGTTCAAGATTTTTCTGAGCTTTTTGTTAGAACAGCGTGTTGGCTTTCCGATTGGTCCTACAAAGAGTTCTCTAAGCCTTGGGTTTGGGGTGAAGGATCGTTAATGGACGCTTTAGCTTTCTGTTGGAAGGATAAAGAATTTGTTAAATCAAAAAATACTAACTATCCCGAAGAGGTTTTTTCAAGAGCATATGTTGCTGAAAGAAAAATAGAAATAAACCCTCAACAGATTGCAGGAACAAGACAGTTGCGGGTTAGCGTACATCGCTGGGAGTTCTTAAATAAGCTTTTCAGAACAAGAGTGCCAAAAGGTAAGTGGATTTATCTTGATGAAACAAGTTGGCTAAAAGAGCAAAATTCAAGAAAAAAATACATTGTAGAAAAAAGAAACCCAATTTTGGTTCTGGTAGATAATCCAATTTGGAAGTTGGGTTTTGAGGGGGACGGGGTTTTGTGGTTAGCTCAAAGAGGTAGAACTTTTGCTGGTTCAACTATGGAGCCTTTTTGGATTACAGGTGAAGAGTTTCAAGAAGTTTCAGAAATGGCAGATTTAATTGTTTTAGAGGCTTACGAGTGTGAAGATTGGGGTGGAATTAATGAACCTGAAAATTTTATTTTCGCTTGGAGGGAGCCTTATCAGCCTTTATCAAGAATGGCATCTTTGATTGGTTGGTCTGGGTGGAATGCCGTAGTATCGCCAGTGAGAGATCCGTTGAGAAGAACAAAATTGAAGGTTAGTCCAGAAATGTTGTGGCAAAGAACCGCTGAGTTGCGTTATCTATACCAAGTTGCCAAAAACCTTCAAAATAAGGGTTGGACTGTTATTTTTTATGGGCAAGGTTCATTACAGTTGGTGATACATGAGGGTGCCTCACCAAAAAAGCTTGTTTCAGATTTACTCAATTTAGGACTTTCAATTCCGCCCACGCTACACTCTTTCATTGATAAAGAGTATTATTTTTCTGATTTTAATACTATAAAAATGAAAGATTGGATTTACAGTTTAGGCAATCCTGATGTTTGGTCGGATATCGATAGAATATTCTCTTCCTGGGCGGGGCCAATAAAAGACGTAAAGTTGTTAATGTCCAAGTCAGCAGCAAGGCTAGAGAAAATTGATACATCTTTTAATGCTGAGCTTTTTAAAAGGTGGAAAGACATGCTCCACTCGCAAGCAAAAATATCAGTGGAAAAACTTAATAGTAGAGGATCTTAAAATAAAAAGATTTGCGTTGACTTTTTATCCCGTAACCTTATCTTTTTTACAATATTTAATTTCTAGGAAAAGCGATGGGTATAGTAAGAAGTATTATTGATGGTGTGGATAGTGTTCTTGATGAGGTAAATAAAAGAGCAAGAACAAGCTTGAGAGATTATTGCGACTTGGAAACCGTAGACGAGAATGTTGAAGGTGACAGTCCTAGAAACGTACTCGTTTCATCAGACGGCTCTCTTATTACGATGGTTGAAATTTTAGGCTATCGTTTGCTACCATCAGATGATGCTATTTTTAAAACAGTAGTCACCCCGTTAACAACGTCTCTAAAGACGCAGTTTGAACAATCAGGGTATCAGATGCAGTTTGTCTTTGAGGTTGACCCAGACAGAACGAGAGGAGAGATAAAGCAAGCTCAAGAGGGAAGCCGTCAAACAGTAAGAAGGTTTGAGATGGATTTAGAAGGGTTGTTGGATAGCAGAGAGGAAGAGTTGTCAAAATGGGTTGCTTCTGAGCGTTGTTGGTTGGTTTTAAAGACATCACCTAGGACACTCGTCACTGCTGAAAGAAAAGAAGCAGAAGAGCAGAGAAAAAAAGAATCAAAGGGAAAAATATTTTCTAAAAACTCTCAAGATCCCCTAAGAGCCTATGCGATGTTAAGGAATAGGCATAGCTCTTTCGTTGAGTTATGTCTTAGAGAGTTGCAGTACACCTGCGGGATGAGCCTAAAAAGAATGAGTGCTAGAGGGGCGCTAAGAGAAATTAAACGCTCCATAGATTCAGAAAGCGCTGGTCCCGAATGGGAGCCTGTAATTCCAGGAGATAAAGTGTGGCCGACTGAAAGATCGTCGTCGGCGAAGGGAGAAAGTTGGGAGATTTTACCGTTGCCGTTGGCAGATCAGCTTGTTAGCTCCGATGCTAGGATAACCAGTGACAATACTGTAAGGATTGGAAATAGGATTTATTCTCCGATGTATCTAGACGTGTTTCCAAGAGATTGGGTTTTTGCTAATGCTTTATTTATGAGAGCTAGAGAAAAAAGAATACCATGGAGAATCTCGTTCAATATTGAAGGCAATGGGTTGTCCGGGATTGGTTTCAGACTATTAGTTGCTCAAATCCTCACCTTCACAGGTAACACCACAAATAAACTAATTACTTCTGCTATTAAAGATTTACAAATAATGCAAGAACAAAACGTTCAAATTCTTAAAATGCAGTGCGCTTTAACAACTTGGGCACCACATAAAGATTCAGAGTTGTTAGCAAGAAGAGCATCTGATTTAGCTAGGTGTGTCGAGTCTTGGGGTGCTCCTATTGTTTCAAGCGTCACAGGAAACCCACTGTCAGGGCTAATGTCTACAATTCCAGCTTTTGCTAGCGGCTCAATAGCAACCCCTTCAGCGCCACCTGCTGAAGAGGGGCTGTCGTTGCTGCCTTTTGGAAGGCCTTGTTCTCCTTGGCAAAGAGGTTCTTTCTTGCAGAGGACACCTGATGGTAAATTAATGCCGTTCGAACCATTTAGCGCTAAGCAAGCGACTTGGATATCGTTAATTTTCGCCCCTCCAGGTTCAGGTAAATCTGTCCTTATGAATGCCATGAATTTGGCTTTATCAATCACCCCAGGAAAACCTAGAATTCCAAGAATTGCCATATTAGACGTTGGTTATTCATCTCAGGGGTTAATTTCATTAATTCAAGATGCGTTACCTCCATCAATGAGGCATCTTGCTGTCCACAGGACAATGCAGATGAATGAAAGCGATTCAATTAACCCCTGGGATACTCAGTTGTGTTGTCGTTTTCCTACATCAATGGAAAAAGCTTTCTTGGTTAACTTCTTGGCTTTAATCGCTACCGAGGTTAACGCCAAAGAGCCTGACAAAGGAATGACAGACCTGGTTTCTGCTGTCGTTGAGCAAATGTTTAAGGAGAGTTCTGATTTAGGGACTCCCGCAAGATATACAAAGGGTGTGTCTTTGGAGATAGATGAAGTGTTAGTTAAAACAGAATACAAAATGGATAAAGAAACAACTTGGTGGGAGATAGTTGATTTTTTATTTTTAGGAAACCATATAAAAGAAGCTAAAATAGCCCAAAGGTTTGCTGTTCCATTGCTCCAAGATGCTATTGCCGCTGCTCAAAACGAAAAGGTGAGGAGGCAGTTTGAAGAAATCAGGGTTTCCGGGACGGGTGAGCCTTTAATTGAAGCCTTCAGCCGCATGGTGACTTCTGCTTTAAGAACTATGCCTATCTTGGCGAGGCCAACGGCTTTCGATTTGGGCAACGCTAGGATAGTCGCCCTTGATCTTGATCAGGTTGCGAGAGGTGGTGGTGTTGTTGGTGAAAGAACAACTGCGCTGATGTATATGTTAGCAAGGCAAGTTCTCGCCAAAGACTACTACCTAAAAGACAAAACTGTCGAAGAGATGCCGTGCGCTTCAAACATAAGACTTCCACCGTCTGTTCCTGTAAGTGAAATAAAAGCCTACCATTTAAAGCGTGTTGAGGAAATTTTTGAAGATCCAAAACGTATATGCTACGATGAGTTCCATCGTACAAAGGGCGCTCAGCAAGTAAGGGATCAGGTTGAGCTTGATATGCGAGAAGGGCGCAAGTTCAATGTTGACATTATTTTGGCGGGACAAGACTTGGTAGATTTTTCTGAAATTATGAGAAAGCTCGCCACGAGCGTTTACATTATGTCTCCTGGCGGAAATAAAGAAACCCTAGATGGCATCTCTAACACCTTTGGTCTTACGGAACAAGAGAAAAGGGTGTTAGCGACAGCCGTACACACCCCTCGCCCGGGTTCAGGTGGTGGTACTTATTTAACCAAGTACACAACAAACGAAGGCGATTTCTCTTTATTGTTAAAAACAACGCTTTGCCCTGAAGAAATGTGGGCGTTCAATACAACAGCTAAAGACGTTGTGTTGCGTAAAAAGCTAACTGCCAAACTTCAGTCCTCTGGAAAAGCAAGAAAAGTGCTTTCAAAATATTTTCCATCAGGAGATGCTAGAAGATCTATTGAAGACAGAGAAGTAAATCTTCGTGACGCATCTGGGGATGTGGCTGAAAAAGACGGGGCTAATGTCTATGAAAAGTTGGCGGATGATTTGATTTCTTGGGCGGTTAGAGATAAAATAATTTAACTTTTAAATTTTGTTTTCTTGCTATAATATAAGAAGTAAATATTTTAAAAAAAATTATGAAAAAACAGCCACCCAACGAAGAGTTTGTTGAACAAAACAAGGTGTTGCTTGATGATTTCTTTTTCAGTAAAGAGTTTACTGATTTTCCAATAGAATTTGTTAACAAATTAGAAGTTTTACCTTCAAAAGGAGTTTCTTTTTTTCTTTCTTCATTAAATGTTTTTACTAATGAATTAAAAATAAATAAATCTGACTGTGTTGTTGATTCCTTAAACGGTTTTATAGAAGATTGGACTGATTTAATAGGAAATCGTTTTTTTGATGATAATAAAGAAAGCGTTTGGGAATTTAAAGTGCTTCTTTTGGTTTTTTTTCTGAAAAATAAAAAAATTGTAAACGAGAAGGATTTCTTCCTTATTAACGAAAACAGTTTTTCTTTTTTAAAATCCCCACCGTTAGGTTATTCAAATAAAGATTTCATGAAAGAAGCTTTAAAGTTTATGATTTGTTTTAGCTTCGATCAAGATGAGAGATTAATAGAGCTTAAAGATAAAGAAGAAAATGCTTTTTTTACTGAAGAAAAAAATAAAAGCTTTGATTGGGTAAAAAATGTAATGTCGTTTTTTATGGAGAAAACCGGGTTCAGCTCGCTGGAAGATTTTTTGAAAAAAGAGAAATGCCCTCTGTACATTGACTTTAATAATAAGTTTGTTGGTGATAATATTTGCTCTTGGTTGTATTTGATTAGTAAAACAAAAGAAAAGTCAGTTTTTTTTGATAAAATAAAGGTTATGCCCGATTTGAGTTTTGAAGATGTTGAAGGTAAAAATCTTTTATTTTACTTAAATGAAAAAAATCTTAATTATTTGTTTGAAAACAAAATTGTCTCAGAAAAAGAAATGTTTCATAGGGATAAAAAAGGTAATTTAATAACAAATTACTTAACGGAAGAGTTAAAAAAAGAAACGTATAACAAAAAAAGAAACAGGATAAAGGAAAAATTAAAACTTGTTTCAGACTATGTTGAAGTTAATAATTTTAAAGAAGAAAATGTAAACAAGTCAAATGGAATTAGTGATAATGTTTTTTTTGAAAAATGTGAAGAGTTATCCTCAAATGACAGTAAAAAGTTAACGGTTTTAGAAAAAAATATTCCTGATTTTTACAACTGCCTAAATCAAAAACAAAAAAATTATCTTTTATGGTTTTCTTTTTACAATTGCTTTGATTCAATAAATGGTATATATAGGCAAACGAAAAAAGTAGTAAAGGGTGCGTATCAAGACGCCAACGGCGAGTGGCGATGGTTAAGTGGCGGCTCGCAGGGGTTTTATTCAAATTATCAAAGTCCTGATGATTTAAGAAGTTTTAATTTTATAAACAAAAAAGCTTTCAGTGTTTTTTCAAAACTTTATTTAAGTGTAAGCAAGAATGAGGTTGTTGAAGGTTGTGATAATAAAATAAAGTTAATACAAAAAGTTTTTGACGTTATTTTCTCATCAAAAAATTTCCATTCTCCCTTAAATAGTGAGAATGAGAAAATGTTTTTTAAAGATGAAATTTTTAAAATTAATAGAAGAAGCTCTTCAAGCGACGACAAAAAACAGGTTTTTGATAGTTTTTTTGAAGGTTTTTTAAAAAACCCAGAGCTTTTTTCAATAAAAAAATTTCAGTATCTATTTGTTAAAATGGCTTGGTTTATGTGTTGTTTTAAAAACGATTTAAAGTTGGAAAACTTTGAAAAAACATTCAAAGAGTTTGTTACGTTTTGCGAAGGCTTCGATGGCTTGAAGGTGTGCGATGTTGTTTTAGATTGCTTTCATTTAGGTTTATTCTCTGTTCTCTGGAACAAAGATAAAGAAAATATTGTTTACCAAGAAAAAACAAGAAATATAATTTTAACTTACCTTAGTTTGTCTCACATTGAAAAAAAACATAGTGAAGGTGAAAAAAATGATCTAGGTGAAACATTAAAGTCTTGGAATGTAAAAGAATTGGATTCTGTCCCAGAAAAAGCGATATCGCTTTTTATTTTCGATATCCCAGAATATATCCAGGGCGCGAATTTCTCGTGTCATCACTGGGGAGTGTTTTTAAATTATAATGAAAATAACCCATCTAAAAGAACCCTTAACGAAATAATTTTCAATAACAATTTTTCACCTGCTGTAACCTATGATGAAAATTTAAGAGAATTGTTTAAGGTTTTTTTTGTAGAATCTGAGGGTTTGAATGATGCAGATAAGGTTTTAAAAAATTGGAATGTTAGTTTATTGAAAAGAGTTCTTGGTTTACCAAATAATCACGCTGTTAAAAGAACAGTGTTGTTAAGAGAAAAGTTTAATGGTGTTCTATACAACGACGTATTAAAAGAAAGGCTTGATTTAATAGATAGTCTAGCAGAAAGGTCTATGTTGCTTTCGGAAGTTACAGAGATAGGCGGAAAACAAAAAAAAGGGTTAAGGTTTTAGTTATTATCAGAATCAGATTATCAAAAGTAAAAGAAAAAATGGTTTGTTTTAATGTTTGGTTTTCGCTTTATTCGCTCTTCTTTATCTGTAAAAACCGAAAGAGTAGTAGGGTAATTGCAAAGGTTAACTTTTTGAATTTCATTTCTCCTTTTTAGATTGATAAATTAAAGAGTAATTTAAGCGAAGATCTTTCAGGGCTTGCTGTGGAAGCAAAACAGCCTGCGATAGGGCGTAATGGGGGTTCCGCATTAGATGGTTGCTATGCTGCCACACTGCCACACTGCCATGCTGCAAGTAAAGTTTAAGTGGACGCTGCACAAATCCACCCAACAGGCAACCAGATTAGCGTGAGGGGTTGTGCGGTTTATGGCAAGTCAATTTGTAGGTTTTTAAAGAGTCAACTCTCTACTGAGCAGAAGTTTAAATGGGCACAGTTTATTGCTGCGAATAAAAACGTGAAACCAAATTTTATTAAAGTAGTTTTTCCTCAGTATTTTAAAGAGTTTTTGTTGTCAAAATAAAGAGTTTATTGTTTTTTTGTTTTTTTAAGATAGCAAAAAACCTTTGACTAACACAAAAAACAGGTTAAAATTAATCTAATAAAGTAAGTGACTGGTAAAAATGAGTACACCAAAATACATTAGCAGAATTGACGCTGGGCAGCAGATGTTGTTGGCTGTTGACAATAGACAGCATCAACTTATAAAAGAAGCCCTTGAGTTTGGGGCAGATCCAGATTTCACAAGGACAGAAATTACAGCGTTAATGATGGCTGTAGAAATGGAAGATGAAGAATCCGTAAAAATCCTGCTTTCATTTAATGCTAGAACAGATTTGCCAAACGGATCTGGACTCCTTCCTCTTCATAGAGCATGTGAAAAAACAAACCCAAACCTCATTAAAGTTATCATGAGTTCGATGAAAGAAAACGCTGTAAAGATAAGAGGAAAAGATTTAAGGGGAAACTCTGCGGTTGTATACGCTATAAGGAAGGACCATGTGCCCTCTGTCTCAGCCTACCACGAAATGTTAAAGGGTGTTGACGAGCATCCGCTTAAAAATATAAATTCTTATAATGATAATGCTGTTACTGTTGCTGTTAGAAACCGCTCCATTAACGTGCTAAAGTGGGCTTTAGCTAATGGCTATTCCCCGGATGAAGAGAATCTGTACCAAGAAACTGCAAGAAGCATAAGTACACAGTGGAAAGAGGCAGAGGAATTATTTTCAACTGTTTCAATAAACCATTCAATAAACAAACCTAAAGTTGAACAAGAAGAGTTTATTGCGAAAGACGATCTGGTTTCTGTTTCTATAGAAACAAGCAATCAAACACCAGCGCTTCTCACAGGAATTAAAAAAAGAAGGTGAGAATAAAAAATTCAAAATCTGAATTTATTTTTAAAACCTTCTTTATTCCCATGTTTACTCCCACACTTCCTTACCAATACATTTTTTTTCTCTTAAGCTCTGTAAGAAGTTAAATTTATCATCCAGAAAAGAAGAATTATATTCTATCTCATGAGGTTTAAGTGGAAATTTAAAATATAGCTCTTTTAATTGATTAGAAGTAGCATCAAACTGACAAGAGTTCGTTTCAATTTTGCCTGTTTCTTGTGCAACTTTAAAAATAAAATAAAGAACGCTTGGCAATTCTTCAACACTTAAATCCATCCAGTTTTCTGATGAGAGTTTTTTTATCAAAGAACCAAACACGTCTATAATGCTAATGTGAGGAAAACAAAAGCTTCTCATGTTTTCCTTCCCTCTTCGGGTTAGTTTTTTCATTTTTTCAACATCATCTATTTTTCTATCAATAAAGAACATAAAACCTTCTACATTACAAGCCTCTTCAAAATTTAAATTATAGTCGAATATATCCTCGGGAAAACAAAATCCTTTTCTGTATAAAAAAAAGGTTATTTGCAAAATGTGGTTGGAAAATTGTTGCGGATCGTCTATATTCTCCTGATTAGAGCGCTTCCTAATCTTACCCAACCACTTTTTCGCACCCAGCCGAAAAAACAAAAAGCACATTAAAAAATAACCCTTCTAGGTTTTAAAGCCAAGTAAAACAAGCACTCCTATTGATTTTTTGTGTTTCTTCCCTACGCTTATAACCAGTTCTAAAATAGGCCATAGAAAAAATGAAACAACAGCATCGGTTGACGATTACCTATGATGAGGCAAAAAACAAAGACGCTCTACTGGTTGATTATATTGTTGAGCAGCTAAGATTAAGCAGATCAAAATTTAAGGATCGCCCACCACAAAAAATTCAGTGGTTCTATGCTTGGGCAAGCGGGTGTGATAATTCAAATGAGGTTTGGGGTAGCACACAGTTTCCTGATTGCGTTCCTAAAACGATTGGCTCAATTTATCTTGGTGGTTCCATAGGGCAGTGGAGTTTGGCTCTGCCTGTTCCTGGGCTTCCGGAATCAGTGTGTGAGGCTTACAAATCCAAAAACCCTAGAAAACTAGCAGAAGACTCTATGGCTTTTGTTGTTCACAATGAGCTTGCTGAAGAAGAAAAAGAAAAAAATGCTGTTTGGGAAATTCTTGGTGCATATAAAAGACAGCGTTTGGGTAAAGGGGTTGGCCCAATAAAATTAGTTGCTTTAAGGTTGCTGGAAGATCCATCTGAACATTTACCTCATCTGTTTATCTTGGAAAGAGAAGATGATAAATTGTTTTCTTGGGGTGGGGTGATGATAAAGAAGGCTTGGGAGAATTTTCAAAAAGCAAAAGAAGGCGATGTTTTTCTTTATAGAAACTTGAAGTTTGATAAAATGAACAGAGGCGAGATTATTAAAGTTTTCCCTGGTGTAACCAGTAAAAAAAAACCTGTCTACAAATTATATCAAGAAAACTTAACAACTTAAAAATTTTTATTTTCATTAAAGCGCTAAAATCCCCACGTCACACCTTCTTGATGTTGTCTTGATGTAAGCGCTGATGTAAAAAGTCTTGGTGTAAAAGTTGTTAGTTTAAAAAGTATATGGGTTATACAGCAACATCCATCTTTATTGATGGGTCAGGCTGATAGCCGATGACGGTTAAATCATCTATTTTGTAATCAAAAATATTCTTAGGTTTTCTTTTCCAAGCAATTGATGGGAAGTCTCTTGGTGTTCTCTTGAAATGCTCTTGGATTGGGTCTGTGTGATTAGTGTACAAATGAACATCATGTCCAACCCAAAACAGTTCATCGGCCTCCATATCTAATATATTTGCAATCATATGCACCAATAAAGCCGCAGATGCGATGTTGAATGGGAGTCCTAATCCAACATCACAAGAGCGCTGATAAAGGGTGAGTGAGAGCTTTTTGCCTTGTTTAACAAAGAATTGATACAGCAAGTGGCATGGCGGCAGAGCCATTTTGTCTAAATCAGCCACGTTCCACCCGTGAAAAAGTAATCTCCTTGATGTTGGATTTGTCTTTAATTCGTTTATTAGATCTGAAATCTGATCATAAGTTCTTCCATCTGGCCCCTGCCACCTTCGCCACTGCACGCCATAAACAGGCCCGAGATCACCCCATTCTTTTGCAAAATCTTCACTGTCTCTTATTTTTTGTTCAAATTCTTTCAGTGAAATGCTTGATCCTGTTTTTTTAATATACTTACTGAATGGCCAATCAGACCATATAGTTATGCTATTCAAGAGTAGGGGTCGTATATTTGATTCGCCGCTTAAAAACCACAGTAACTCGCCGTAGACTGACTTCCAAGGAACTCTTTTTGTTGTCAACAGAGGAATTGTATTGTTTTGAAGAGAAAACCTCATTGTTCTTCCGTGTACAGCGCGAGTACCAACACCGGTCCTATCAATTCTAGTGTCTCCATTTTGTAATATATCCATGATTAGGCTGATATATTGAAGCTCGGATGTCCCATCGTTTGGTGGCGCAATACTATGTTCTTTCATTGACAGCCTTGGATAATAAAAAAGATTATGGAAATTTATGTGAGTGATAATGTTTGTCAAGTTTTGTCCATCCCTTACACGAAACGGGTTAAAGTGTGAGTGTGAAAAAAGAGGTCTTTGGTTTTAAATCTTACCTGCTGTCAATAAAAAAAGATAAAATCCTACATTTGTTTATTGTTCTAAGCAAAAAAGCTAATTTTATTAGGCTGTTTTAAGTATTGTTTGATTTTTCAGGTTGAACTTGATATGCTCCACGAGCAGTGTCGAAAAGAAAACGCAACTACGCTAGAGTTACTGATTTTCAGAATAGTTTTAGGTAAAGGTTGGCGGCAGTAGTAGTGGATTATAAAATCTGTAAAGCGCGTTGCGGGTCTGAGCGAAGACAGGAACTCGGCGTTATCACTAGAAGGGTTGCGGTTTGCGCTGGACGCCAAATAAATATTTCACAAGGATTAGTTTATGGCTAGAAAACCGAAAATCTCCTTTGTTTGTTCAGAGTGTGGGCACAATTCTATTTCTTGGTATGGTCAGTGTCCAAGCTGCAAGGCTTACAACACTCTCGTTGAGTTTAAAGAGAAAACCCTCACATCCAGACCATCAACAACCAATTGGTCTGGATCTAAAAGTGAGGTCATCTGTCTCTCTGAGGCACTCGACACGCCTACGATATCACGATACAGCACTGGAATGAATGAGTTTAACAGAGTCCTTGGTGGGGGCTTTGCTGAGGCTTCTGTTGCTCTTATCGGGGGTGAGCCAGGAATAGGAAAATCTACGCTAATCCTGCAAGCTATTCATCACATATCAAAAAAATACTCCGCCTTGTACATTACCGGCGAAGAAAGTTTGGCGCAGGTTGCTTCAAGAGCAAAAAGATTAAATCTTGACGCTTCAACTATTTCTTCATTAGCAGAGAGTGATCTTGAAACAATAATTGAAACAATAAAGAGGGTGGATCCTAAAGTTGTTGTTATTGATTCTATACAGACACTTGTTAGTCAGCAGATAGAATCCGGTCCAGGCTCTGTTTCCCAAGTTAGAGAATGCGCCGGGGCGCTAATTAAGTTAGCTAAGACAACCGGGTTTATACTTGTCTTCATCGGACACTTGACTAAGAATGATCAGATAGCAGGGCCAAGAATACTTGAGCACATGGTGGATACTGTTCTAATGTTTGAAAACGATGGTGACTCTCTTTATAGGCTTGTCAGATCAATTAAAAACCGATTTGGGGCGGCGCATGAGCTTGGTGCTTTTGAAATGACGGGTGGGGGGCTCATCTCGGTTGATAATCCATCTGCAATGTTTCTTTCTCAGGGCAGAACACCGCAATCAGGTGCTGTTGTAGCTATCTTACAGGAGGGCACAAGAGCGATGCTTGTTGAGATACAGGCACTAATCAACGATAGTGTAGCGCAGAACCCAAGGAGGCTTGCTGTTGGCGTTGACAACAACAGGGTAGCTATGCTGCTAGGCATACTCTATAAGCACGCTGGTGTTCAAGGGTTGGGGCAAAGAGACGTGTTCGTGAGTGCTGTTGGGGGTATGGTAGCCAAAGAAGCTGCCGCCGATCTGCCCATCTTCCTAAGTCTTGTCTCCTCCTTAACGAACAGGGCTGTGCCGGCTAATTTAGCGTGTTTTGGAGAGGTTGGGTTAACTGGTGAGGTAAGGCCGGTTGTTCGAGCAGAGATAAGGATAGCAGAAGCGGTGCGGCAAGGCTTTTTAAAAATAATGGTGCCAAAAAGAAACCTGCCCAGTAAATCCCCAAGCGGAGTTGAGGTTTTTGGCATTGTTTCTGTGGCAGAAGCGCTGACAAAAATGGTAGAATGGACACAAGAATATAAAAAACCAAGAAGGCTTGTGGCTTATAGTGCGGAGGAAGAAAAAAAATAATAAAGGAGTAGCAGGTAAAGTTAGAGGTGTTCGTTATTGATGATTTAGTGGTGCTGCAACATTTAGCTATTTTTGTTAGCTTGTAATAAGAAAAGATCTTGACTGTTTAGAGACGCAAAAAATAATAGTGTTTTTAAGGTTGCTATTTTTTTTTAAAAAAATATAATCAAAAAAATAGTTAAAGAAATAATCTGTGAAAAATAACCAACGAAAAACTCAGTATGTTAAAAGAAAAAGTCGCATTTAAAGAATACAACGATTTGCAAATAAAAGAATTTATTGAAAAAAAATGCATTCCCATAAAAGCAATAAAAGACAAGTCGGTGCAAGCTTATCAAATAAACAAAAAAGAAGCTGAATTGATAGTAAAAAAAGGACTCGCTACGTTCTCTTACGACAAGTTTGGGAATTTTCACAAAGAAACAATTAACAAGAAAGTTTTTGAGGGTGATTATATGGTCACACAAATTATCAACAGAAACAGTAATTGTTACATAGTGCCTGCTGAAAAGTTTGAAAAAAAGTATTTCAAAACAAAAAAAGAAGGAGTTTATCAACCCAAGTCAGCAGAAATAACTGTTTATAAAATTCCTGAAAATTTTAAGGTGTCATTTAAGGCGTCTTGGGGTGAGTTGTTGTTCTTGAGTGGTAGCGGTGTCATTGTTATTGAAGGCGATGGCAAGGGTGTTTATGGTGTAAACAAAGAAGAATTTGAAGCAACCTACTCTTATATAAAAAATAAAAAACTGAAACGAGGGTGTTTTGAAAGAAAAAAAATCGAGGATAATAACATGACTGATCAGTTTTTCAATAGAGATCTAAATAAGCGATCTCGCTTCAATGCCTTGCTTGAAAAAGGGTGGGCAGAAAAAGAGTTAGCTGTTGAAAAAGAAAAAGAAAAAGAAAGAGCAAAATCTACTCCTGTCAGCAAATTAAACCTAACACACAAGGAAGTAAAGAAGAAGCATTCGGTATTTTAAACAAAATACAATTAAAAACAATAAGATAAAATGTGAAAAACTAGTAACCAAACCTTTCAAACCAAGACTTGATTAGTTGATAATTTTTTAAGTCTTCAAAATTAAAAACAACAGACCACGGCGTTATACCTTCTATCTCCGTGTTCCAGTGTTTAACTAGCTGCTCTGTCTTTTCTAGCGGCCACTCGTTCACACAATCTAATGATAAGTCATCAACCATTAAATCTTTTGTTTTTATCAACCAAAGAGGGCCAAGGTTTCTAACAAAAACCTTCCACATACAAACATGGTCTTCTTTTCCTTTAGCAGCATTTTCTTTAATAAACCACCCAGTTTCTATCCATCTCGGATTTAGCTTATCTAACTCCTCTAAAGCGTTTTTATAATCTTCTTCCAAGTTTATTTTTGAGTAGTCAAACTTTGGGCAGTATTCTTCAAAGATGTCTTCCCTGGCTCGGTGGGCGGCTATAGTCATTAAAGAATGCCCTGCCAAGGTTAAATCCTGACCGTCACGGTTCCTTTCTCCGGGGAACACCTGTCTTCTTGTGTCGCCGCCTTTTTCTAGTGCTAAAACGCTTTTTATCACGTTGTTAGCCGGTGGTGTAGGATTAAAACTGTCATTGATTGCAATTATAACCATCTGAATTGGTGTTCTTCCAAGATCATTCAAAACT
>BBPE01004022.1_pt1 | contig 46247 bp, 50 predicted proteins | sample 1344301 | NCBI WGS metagenome assembly BBPE01 (sample SAMD00019089, study PRJDB2971) | groundwater metagenome | isolation source: The Cedars highly-alkaline
AGAACCAGAACAGTTTTCATATATCAATATAGATAAGTTTGATTTTGGTAAAGTAAGTGGGCTAAAGAAATCATTTATTTTAATTGATTCGCCAGTAGCCGAAAAAATACTTGGTTCGGAAAAAATGTTCTTAAAGTACTTAATGAATAGCGATATTGTACGTATATTAGAGAAATCGCCGATAGCGGAAAAGATACTCGATTCAGGAAAGTTAGATTTGAGTAAATTGAGTATTTTTATTATCACGAACCTTTTAATAAAATCACCAATAGCAGAAAAAATATTTGATTCGGGTCAGTTAGATTTGAGTGAATTGTATGATGATGCTATTGCGAGTATTTTAATAGCATCACCAATAGCAGAAAAAATATTTGATTCGGGTCGGTTAGATTTGAGTGAATTGAGTAGTCGTAATATCAATTACATTTTAATAAAATCGCCGATAGCGGAAAAGATTAAGCAACACCCCGATTTTATAAAAGTTGCTAAGGAACAAGGTGTTGATTTGAAGGAATCTAATACTGTAATAAAAAAAATAATTAAAGAGTTTATATTATCTTTATATTAATAGCCAAATAGACTATTTAATTAAAAACATATTTCTATGGGATATATTATAAAAAACATAACAAAAAACAAATTGTCCGTCGGAATTGGCGGAAGACCTGTTAGTTTAGCCCCACAAGAAACTTTGATAATTAAAGGTAACTCTTACCCTGTTTCTTTGCGCAAATTGGAGGTTAAAAGATTGGTCGAAGTAAATTACGTGTCTGACGATGTGATTGGTATGTATTATACCAACAAAGAGAAAAACAAAGAACTTCCTAAGAAAGAAGTGATTGAGACACCTATTGTTGAAAAGGCGAAAGAAGAGGTGGTTTTATCACCCTCAACCCATAAAGATGAAATCATTGTTGTTGATGAGGTAATTGAAGAGCCTGTATTGGAGGAATTGGTTGATTCCGAGGATGAGGAAATAAGCAATTCAGAAACAAAGAAAAGTTCAAAAAAGAAAACTGATAAATAATGGCTTTACCTAAGAAAGACAAATACGATGTAAACATAACCCCAACATCTCAGTATATACAGAGGCGTATAGAGCTTTTGTTGAATACTGATGATAAAACAACCTATCTACCAAAGTCAATTACATTGGAAGATTTGGATGCGTCTGTATTTGATTTCTTTGATAGCGGTCAAGCAGAATTTTATCTTGATGGCGAAAAGACTCCCGTTGTAATGCTGCCTAACGAAAGATGGGCAGAGGTTGAGCGAACTTGGCGATACGCTGACAACGATACTAATCTTAGAAAAACTTTTATTACACTAAAAAGAACCTCCGCCCCAAAAAAAAGTGAGAAGTATGGTTTAAAATATACCGTACCGCAATCAAAACTTTTTAGTTATGTTCACGTACCTAATACGGATGGGACTAATTTATTTTATGACGTATATATGATACCCCAACCAAAATGGGTTGATTTGGAGTATGAACTTACCTTTGTTACCAAGCTTATGTCGGTGGCCAATGAGTATGATAGCTTAATGATAAATTTATTTAGCAACCAACAAGTTTATCTACAAAGTGGTAAAAGGTATTTTCCTTTGGTTTTGGAAAGTTCAGAAGATACCTCCGTGTTGGACGATTTTAATGACGAAAAGATAATTATTAGAAAACATAATTTTCTTTTCACTGGATGCTTGATAGATGAAAATGATTTTCAAAAGAAAAAATCTATCAGAGTTACACCAGCAAATATTAAATTTCTAACTTAAAGATTATAAATTTGAAAACAATCTATTTAATATAAACAAATACCAAATAGGTGGATGGCTTATATTAACATAGATATTGACAAATTAGAACTCTATTACACTCAAAAAGGGAGAGAATATATACTTACGGGCGATACTCGTGATTATACCATAAAAGCTTTTTCTCTTGGTGATAGCGATGTAAATTACTTTGTACAAAATACAGATAAGATAAACACCGATTTCTCTGGTACGGGAGGAGAATGTCTAAAAAGCGTTGCTGATGGAGTTGATATTCAATATCCTATTTTAATCCAAGATATACCGCTCCCTGTGATTGGTTTTGTTACCGATAATTCATTGGTACAAATAGGCAATGAGGAGGAAAGAATTAGAGTGAGAATAGTAGATGGTTTGCCACGAAGCTATGACGTGAAAGTTCGTTTAAATTGTAATATTTTAAGTAATTTACAGTGGTTCAACTCGGTTGAGTATAAGAATACCACATTCAATAATTTTTCTGATTTTAGCGCAGCCATCATAGATATTCCTGCTGGTCAATTGGAAAGCGAGGTTATCATATTCAAATTTAACCAATTGCTAAAGCCAAACCCACAGCCAAATGAGAATATAACAATAACGGTGCAGATAGTTCCTACGGAAAATGTTTCCTTTGTTGAATCCCCAATAACAATAGTAAGACAACAAGAGCAAATTGCTATTGAAGTTGATATTGCTACAACACGTTTTGCGTGTGGAAGTGGTGGTGCTTCAGATATACTTGCTGTTGCAAGAGGTGGTATTGGGTTATACACATACACGTTGTTAAACAGTAATGGTGCTACTGTGGGGACTAATAATATAGGAGTTTTTAATTCGTTAGCTGCTGGTCAATACACATTAAGGGTGGTTGATTCTCAAAATAATCAAAGAGTTGTTTCTTATGAAGTAATCGCTTTTCCTGTTTCAACGGCTGTCGTAACAAATACTCAAGATATTAATCTAAATCAAACAAATGGTGCTGTAACAGTACAGACCAATAATACACAAATAAGAAATACTTTTAGGTTAAGAGATGCTGTAAATAACACAATATTACTGGAGCATTTGGGGGGTATTGGTGAAGTTGTTTATACGTTTCGGATACCAGAAAATTTGTTAAATATAACTGAGAATACTCCTACCGTTTTTAGAAGAGAGCGAAGATTTTATGTAGAAGTATTTAATCAAGTTTGTGGTGCTACCAATAGCTCTCAATTCACTATTAGGGATAGAAGACCTTTTTTCGTGATTGACCAAATACAATGTGAGCAACAAAATCCAAATACAAGAACAAATAGTGATAGAGTTTTTTCGGAGAAAAACATAAACATAAACTCAATAACTTTTAATCAACCTCGTAGGGACTCAAATGGTAATATTGTTTTTACTTTCTTTGATGTTAATTCAATAGAATGTCCTATATCAGTGGGTGATAGTCGCATAATTATAGATGGTAGCGGTTCTGCACTAGACTTTACAATAACATATTTAGACATATCAAGCAACAATATTACATTAAATATAAACAGCGCTACTGGTAGATTTTATGAATTATTGGTTTTTCCAAGTTCTGTTGTTATTATTAATTCTGTCAGAAACCTGCAGTTTAGTTATCTATTTATAAACGAAAACCTAAATATTATTTCAGGAAATAGCACAGGAACGTATGTCACACCAAATATTATTGCTTCAACCGCAGTGAGAAGTTTGATATTGAATAATTTTTCTGGGGGAGTTTTCTAAAATTAGGGTAGTAATATGTCATTTGATAGAGTAGGACAACAAATAGTAGGTAGACCATTTCCAGAAGAGGCTTCGGTTTCTTTGTTAAATAAAACTGCCTCTGTACAAAAGAGAGATGAGCTTAATGGGAGGCGTTTATATACCCCAGAATCTCCGTATGATGTTGAAGCAAGGGGTATATTGGGGCAAACTCTCAATAGCATAAATGAGGTTGCTAATCTTATTTTTCCTGCTGGTTCAGTTGATTTAAGAAACACTATCATAGGGAGAAATTTAGACCCAGTAACGCCGCTTGTGAGGATTGCAAACGCAAAGCTGTTACAAGAGTTTAAAAACAGGCTTATTTCTGGATTTCAACGTGAAAAGGTTTCGGAGTTTATTCCTAATATTAATATATTAAATATCTTTGACTCTAATCCTAAAACAACTTTATTAACTAAGAATTATAACTATCAAATAACCGTAAGAAATAGAGACCAACGACAAGCTAATTTATTACAAAGATTTGGTACAAATATTCTTGGCTTTTTGGAGGATATTACTGCGTTTCAGTTTGATAATCCTTTGGAAGACGATTTGCAAGTATCCTCACGTGCAGGTACAAGGAAATTGTTGGAAAATACAGGTGTGAATGTAATCCGTTTGATTCAAACAAGCGCAGCCAAAAGTGTGTATAATCCCTTTGTGAAATACGTAAGCACCGATTCATTTTTCAAACTTCCTATTGTTTATTGGACTGATAGGCGCTTTGAAAGTGAAAGTATAGAAGAGAAAAGGGATTACATTGGTGTTTTAGACGATTCTGGTGTTTTGTTAAGAGACAACCTTCAAAATGAAGAAGCGTTTAATGCTGAATCTGTTACTGATATTCCACACATAAACGACGGTAAAAGTATTGAGCGATTAATTGACCTTGGTGAATTTGGCAATTCATTTGTTACCTTAGACCAAGAAACTACTCGTGAGATTATATGGGGGCAAAACAACGCAGATGCGATAAGAGATACATTTAAAGTGAAGCGTGGTTTATTGTATTATACCAATGAAATAGTAAATAAAACTAAACTTGGTAAAAGAATTAATCAATCAACAAGGAATTATAACACATTGAATGATACTCCTTTGCCTGATATAGAAGACAATGATTTGAAAAACAATCGAGGGAACTTCTCTTGTCGTATTTGGACAAAAACAAATCAATATGATGAAGTAACCAAGGCAATAAGATTTAGAGGTAATGGGAATTTATATTCACCAATCAACTCTTCTCTTATCCCACGTATAGCACCTAAGATAGATGAGGTAACTGCCATAAATAGGTATCGTGAAGTGATGTTTTCTATTGAAAACTTGGCTTATGACAAACAAGATTTGGTAAAACTTGGGTTGAAAGATACTTGTGAAGAAGGTGTATATGGTGGTAGAATTATGTGGTTTCCGCCTTATGATTTACAAATAGCTGAATCGGTGAATGTAAATACCAACAAAGATGATTTTATTGGTAGAGGGGAGAGTTTATATACCTACAATAACACAGAGAGAAGTCTTTCGCTTTCTTTTATGCTTATTATGGATTATCCCAATATTTTGGATGGTCAGTTAAGAAATAGAGAAAGTCTGGAAATAGCCAAGTGGTTTGCTTGTGGTACAATAGATAGCCCTGCCAATATTGCTGGGGACGACCCTTTTGGTGACCAAAACTTAGATAATGACCCTCAGTTCGCAACATTAAAGAAATTTATTGAGCCTCCCGTTTTGAAATTTAAAACTAAGTTTTACTTTCAGAACGATGTGCCTGTGCTTACAAACGATTGGTTTAATAGATTTGAAATACTCTCCGACCCTACACTCAAAATAACGGAGTTTAATGCGATTATAGACAACTTTAAATCTTATGGCTTAAACACTACCTTGTACGGAAGAACGTTCAAAAGAAACGGCTTTAAACAAGAAGTGCAAGGTACTAACTACAACTTTAGTCCATACCCGCAAAACGATAACAGATTCCCAGAGGCATTGAATGATAAATATTATGATTATTATTGGGGCAAAGCTGGTTTAAGTAGAAATAACTATGTTGGTGCTACTACACCTATTGATTTGACAAATGCTCCGCAAGTAGAGTATGTGCTTGCCGAGGATAATTACGATATAGGTTCAGGTCAGAATAACAATAGTTTTATTGACAATGTAGATTATGATATAAATCTTATTATATCTACTTTCGATGGTTTGACCCAAGCATCTGGTTCTACCAATGCTTCAACATCCGAATCTTATTTACCCTCAGATTTCACTTTGTTTTTCACTGGTTATGCGTCAAAGCTTTCTTTTGATAGATATAACATTGGTTTAGGGTATCGTAGGGCTTTGGCTTTATATAAAGAGTTTACACGATTGTTTAGAGCAAAGACAGGGAAAAGTCTTGAAGAATATGGTTTTAATGTAAGACTTGCTTCTATGGGTGAGAGGCAAGCCAAAGCTCGCATAGGCGACCAAGACAGAAATGCGGAAGACCCGAACGTGAAAAAAGACCGTTCAAGTGTTCTTACGGTTCAGTTTACGGGTACTGCCAAGTATCGTGATGAACTTGTAGATAGAAGCAAAGTTACTACCTTACCACCTTTGGGTGCTAATGATAAGATTGAATTTCCTCCCGTGGCTGGAAGGCAAATACGTAAGATTTGTGGGTTTGATGAAAGACCACAAGACTTGCTTGTTACTACGTTGAAAGACAAAAGCAAGTACTATAAGCAAGCTTTCCACTCACAAACTCCAGAGGATTTTCATAGAAGACTAACGTTTCTGCATCAAATCACAAGACAAGGTAGGGCATTATCACTTACAAGTGGAAATGCAACCGCAGCGAATAGTGTGTTTGGTAGGCAACCATATATCATCTTGAATATTGGTGATTTGTATAAATCAAAAGCAATTGTAAGTAATATAAACTTTGATTTTAACGTTGATGGTGCGCCTATATGGGATTTGAACCCAGAAGGTATGGGAGTACAGCCTATGGCTTGTAGAGTATCTATGTCGCTTACTTTGATAGGTGGGCAATCTATGGAGACTGATATTGAAAAACTACAAAATGCAGTTTCTTTCAATTTCTACAAGAATAGTACATATTTGCTTGATGATAACTTCTCTAATATTTATCAAGAAGCGAATGATGGCGTGATATTCCAACTGGGAAAAAACAAAGACGAAAGTAGAAAGAAGATAATTGAACAAGAATTGCAAAGAAATAAAAAAGATAGGGGAAGCTAAGGTATTTTTAGCTTTCCCGATGCTTTTATTTTATCTGAAATTGGCGATTCTGCTAAAATCCATTCAATAGACCAATCTTTCAGTTTATCTAAATAAGAGTCAAACCTACCAGAATCCCATATTTTACCACATACCGAAGACCACTTGAGAATGTAGCAAATATCATGAGCATCAAGGCAGCCAAAGTTTATTAGATTATTATCAAAGAAAAAATCTGCTAATGGTTGTCTTAATAACATCATTCTCCAAAAAATTCCTTCTCTATACCCAAAAAAATCTTTTCCTTGAAAACCTTTATCACAAACATAATTATAAATCTCCTTAGCTCTATCACCATACATAGCGAGAGCCATTGCATGAGTCTCTTCGTTAAAAAGAACTTTGCAAATAGGTACATCGTTTTCGGTTAATTCCATTGTTATTTTAGTTTAAGTTTTCCTGATGCTTTTATTTTATCTGCTATTGGGGACTCGTCTAAAAGTCGGTTGGCGTGGGCGTTGCTGAATTTATACAAATAAGAGTCAAACCTACCAGAATCCCAAATCTTTTCTTTTATTGGTGAGTTAACTAAGATGTAATGAATATACATACTGTCAAAACAGGAGAAATTTACTAAGTCATTTTCCAAAAAGAAATTTGCGAGCGTTTTATGTGTTAATATTTTATAAAAAGTAAGGTCTATTTTGTGGTCAAAAAAATCGTAGTCACCTAATACCTTTTTACAAACAAATTCATAAATCTCCTTAGCTCTGTCACCATACATAGCCAGAGCCATTGGATGTGTCTCTTTGTTAAAAAGAATACGGCAAATGTGAACGTCATTTTTGGTTAATTCCATAACAATCTAAATTAAAATGGTTTATATTCGATTTCTTGTTTACTATTCATCTTTTCTTTAATATAACTATCAATCACATTGATTAGTTCATTTTTTTTGTTTGTAGAGAAATAAAATCCAAAGTCTTTTTTGCTGGAAAGCGTATATACCCTTTCCATTCTACCTAAGTTGCTTCGTCTTACTGAGGTAAGGTTATAGAACATTCGCAGTATATTAGCAACTTTTTCTTGACTCACATTTTCCACTTCCACACCCTTTATTTTGGGCAGTTGCTTTACTTTTTTCATTATATCTTCCATACATAATGGTTTATTCATTTCCTTATCAAACGTGTCAATAAAGTTTTTCATATAAATTGTTTGTAGCTCCACAATGCTGTTGGACTTTTTATTTTTGTTATAATAATTATTATAAACCTCCACGTTAAACTGATAGTAAATTGACTTTTGCAATGATACCATATCTTTGGGGTCTAAATTTTGTTCTAATAAATTTACCCAATCTTCCCAACTTATAATATCTTCAATGCTCCTCCCCAAATATCTAAAACTATTATAAAGTTTCAAAAAGTTTTTGATAATATACGTATAAACTTTTGTGTTTGTGTAAATATTTCTGTAAGAATCAAAATGTGATTTTCTATCCTCTTCGGTAAGTTCAATAGTTTCAATATCAAATATTTGCTCTATATTTGAAAATATGATGTGGGATTCTTTTTTTACATACTCATCATTTGAAAAAGATGATAAATTCTCAAAAAAACATTTTAAATGTATGTATGGGTCTGCTACCCCTCTTCTTAGGATTTTAAATATATTTTCCTCAATTACCCCTTTTTTCTCTTCATAGAGTTCTATTTGCTCTTCTATCTCGGCTTGATTACTGATATTGGCTCTGTTTTTATCAACAATTCTTCTCCCTTCTTTCTTTATTTTTTTTATAAATTCTTCGTTTGTAATTGTATTCACTTCCTCGGTTCGTAATTTATTTACTACCCTAAAAACATCCAAATTATAAAATCCTTTATCGTCAATATAACTATAATCTATAATTCCATTCAAATCGGACTTCTCTTTTGTTTTAATAAATTCAATATCAACTCCATCAATATTCAATTCTTTTTTCAATTTAACAATTTCATTCAGCTTTGCTATTTCGGAATGATAACTACCAAGAATAGATTTTATTTGCGTTTTGTTATATGAAAATGTGGATGGTTTTAGTTTAGGGAACGTGAGCTCACCACGCCCAATACAGGCAGTAATGTAATTAATATCTCTGCTGTAATATCTTACTATTCTATTATCTCTCAACGCATTTCTCCCTGCGTTCACAAGATTATAATACATTTGCACACGTTTTTGTGCTATTGTAAAGAGTTTTATTGTTTTCGTGCCGCTTCTGTGTCTGTTTATTGATTGTTCAAATTTGATTACATCATTGTCGTTAAGATGCGAAAAGTACCAAATTTCTAAATTATCGTTTGTTATATTTATACCAGTATCCAACAATGATGTGGTTAATAATACATCAATATCATCTGGAATAGTCTCTTTCTCTGAAATATGCTTTAGCGTTTTTAAACTATTGCTATCTATTTTACTTAGGTTTCTATGCACTCTATCAGCTTTAATGCCCTTATGTAAACAAAATTCATAACACTGTTCTATTTTGTCGGTATTATTCAAGAAAATTAAATACTTTTTGTCGTTTAAAATATTCTTTCTTCCAAAAATATTGGTAAGTCTTCCACATATCTCTTCAACAACCACGTTTTTTGACGGAAGTTCAATATGCTCTACCACTTCATTTTTTGGTGTGGTTTGAATTATATTTATAAGTGGTATATTAAAATCATAATAATTTTCATATATTTCTTTGATAGTTCCCGAAAATCCAACAAAGAAAGACGCATATTCAATAGCCTCTCTAAGCTCGCCCAATCGCATATAATGGGAAGAGGTGATAAGTTGATGCACTTCGTCAATCAACAATATAACTTTTAGATTATGCTCCACGCATTTTTTATAAATCTCTTTGAGGGATTCAAAAGTTGTTTGGATTAAGTGTTTATCGTACAACACTTCTCTGGTAATGCTTTTGGCCGAGGTATAGCCCTCACATACAATCTCATATTTAAGATTGCTTTTTTTTAGGTAATTCTTTTGCTGAATCGTAAGAAACTTCAAAGGGGTAGCACACAGAATAATCACATCTTCCTCCCAATGAATGTTTGATTTGAAGTGTGGTAATAAATCGTTAAAGATGTAATGCGATTTCCCTGAACCAGTATCCGACTGAATCAAGGCTTTTTTGTTCTTTACTATTTCACTTGTGATTTGCTCGCTTACCTCTGTTACTCTTTGCTCAATACTAAGCTCTTTTATAGTGGGCTTGCCTATTGCGGGTTTTTTGTTTTTATAAATATATCTTACTGTTTTTTTATGCTCACTTTTTTGGTAATCTGGATACACGGTGTCTAAAAACTTTTCATATACACTTAACTTTATCGCATTGTTCAAGGCAAAGTAGGTTAGTTTCACTACCCAACTGTTTCTTTTGCCATCAGCAAGCTCATAACCCATTGTTTTAAGTTTTTCTACATAGTCTTTTAGTAGCTTTTCGCTTTGTCTTACTTTTTTTTCTGGTACAAATGTTACAGTCTTCTCCTCAAAAAACTTGGTGTACACAAAAGGCTTTGTGTCTTTATTGATATACGCTTCATTGTCAAATGCCAAATATCTTACGTGGGTATTTGTAAGTGAGGTATTGTCAAAGTTAATCGTGGTTTTATAAGTATCGTTAAACCACTTGGTGAGCGTAGCCCAAATAGCTTTTTTAAACTCAATATTTAGGTCATCAATTAGAAAGTGAAGCAATAAACCTTTACCTGACAAAGTGTCTGCACAAAGAATTAAAGAGGGGTGTGGGTTTGCCTTTATGTCTTGTTTTAGGGATTGGAGGTTGATGTGTTTATTGTTTTTCACATCAAACTCCAACTCTAATAGTGGAGTAGATACGTCTATTCCGTTGGTATCTCTTCTACCATTGAAAGTATAGTTAATGGATACGTTTGGAGTATGTGCTTTATCCTCTCTTGTTATCTTATCTAAGCTTCGTATTCTTTGTGTGTTAAAAAAAATATCTTCTGATTTTATCATTTCAAGATATTCGGAATACGTTTTCTGTTTCGGAACGGTGTCCGATATATTGTTGAAATAACTTAGTTTGATAGTATCAATCATGTGAATACATTTTGTTTTAGCAAATATAGCATCAAAATTACTAAAAACAAAAGAAATTGCTATTTATTTTAAAAGCATATCATGTCAGACAAGACTGTATTTTTAAACAAGGGCATAAATTTAATTACTCAACAAATAAAACTTACAACATCTCAAAACTCGTTCATATCTTCTTCTGCCAATACATTTGGGACGCTTGGTTCTGCTACAAATAAATGGTATGGTGGGGCATTAGCCGATAACGGTAAAATTTATGCTGTCCCACTGAATGCCCAAGAAATCCTTGAAATAGACCCTATTACAAAGACAACAGCAACATTTGGTTCTTTTGCTTTGGGGGGGGAAAAGTGGGCTGGGGCTGTTTTGGCACAGAACGGTAAGATTTATGGAATACCATTGGAGTCGTCATCTGTTTTAGAAATAGACCCCATTACAAAAACAACCACAACATTTGGGTCTTTGGGTACGGGCGGTCTAAAATGGACAGGTGGGGTTTTGGCGCAAAACGGTAAGATTTATGGAATACCAAGAGCGTCCACTTCCGTTTTAGAAATAGACCCTATTACAAAGACAACAGCAACGTTTGGTTCTTTGGGGGGCGGCCAGAAATGGTTGGGTGGTGTTTTAGCTTCAAACGGTAAGATTTATGGAATACCATTAGATTCTTCATCTGTTTTAGAAATAGACCCTGTTACAAAGACAATCACAACATTTGGGTCTTTGGGTGCGGGGGGGTTAAAATGGATTGGTGGTGCATTGGGTGCTAATGGTAATATATATGGAATACCATTCGATTCTTCTACTATACTTGAAATTAATCCTAATAATAAAACTGTTTTAACATTTGGCTCTGTTGGTGCGGGGGGGGGTAAATGGGCAGGGGGGGTTTTAAGCTCTAATGGTCGCATATACGCTATGCCTTGGAATGGCGCAAGTGTACTGGAGATAAATATAGTTAACAAAACAACTACAACATTTGGCTCTTTTGGTGGTGGCCAAAAATGGGAAAGCGGGATTTTAGCGTCGAACGGACGTATATACGGAATACCAAGAGGTGCTGCAAATATTTTAGAAATCGAAGCTCCGTCTAAGTTCATATTTTCCGAAGAGGTTGTTTTATCAAAGCATTTGAATAAATTTTAAAACCGCAAGCCTCGGTACATATCGTGATGTATCGAGGCTCGAAACTAATAACCCAAAGATGGTGCTATCATCAGTTCATTCGTATTTTTTTTGTAAATTCATTCGCCACTAATTTGCTTCCTATATTGCTTAGGTGCAATTCATTGTGCCAATACGCTCTTTTGTTTTGTCCAAGCACTTTTCTACAATCTACGATATGTACGTTTCTGAAAGGTTTTTTGGCTCTGTATAGCATACAATAAAATGAATCTATAAGTTCCTTGATGATGGCTTGTTTTATTCCACAACTACCGTGGTATCCTTTTAGGTTAAGGGGATATTCGAGCCATATCCCATTTTTCACCAATTTACTTTCTATCCAATCTATTGGGTTTCGTATTTCAAGATGGTTGGGGTAAGCGTAGGCGTATCCGTGTAAGATGATTTGTAAATTAGGTTTTTCTGAGAGAAGTTCTTTAAAAATATTAAGATAATATTTTTCAAACAAGTTCATTAAGTCTTTGAAGTTGTCGTTAAAGTGTGCTATTCTCCCTGTTGCGATATATTCTGTTTGGCTTTTAATGAGCGTGGCTAATCGAAAATCTTGTAGCATATCATTACCTCCGCCCGATAACAGAAAGACATCTGGGTCGTGAACTTTCAGCGCATTGAGATAATCACCTTCTTGGAGCATATTGGAGAACCAATCGCCTGGTTTTGAAAGAGAATAAACAGCGAAATTCGGTTCTTCCATCAGATAATCTACAATATCTTTAAGAAACACTGGATAATTAAACCAAGAGTCCCCTTCGGCAACTATCCTAATGCCTTTGAACCCATTATTTATTTTTTTCCAATATTCCTTGTCTCGCCTCCTTTTTACCATCTTATCAGCAAAAAGGAGGAGCTTGTTTTTATTTGCGTTGTTGTACCATAGATTTTCTTTGGAAAAGCTATTATCTTCAAATATTTTATTGTATATCTCTATTTTATCCACCTTATCTCAAGTCTATATATGTCATATTATTTTTATGATAGGGAACTAAGATATAGTCTGGGGATATATCGTGCAGGTGGTTTATCACCATCACACGGTTATTCCATTTTTTTATCTTACCAATCATATCAATAAATAGTTGCAAGTTTTCAGAATCCAACTTATCCATTATTTCATCCATAATAATAGTATCAAAGGCCGAAACATTGCTTGCCTTCATAAGGCTCATTTTAAGCGCACAAGCAAGGAAGGTTCTTTCCATACCAGATGTGCCTGTCATAATATCCAACTCAAAGTCGCCCTTCTTAAACACCAAATTAAGGTCTTCATCAAAAGATAGGTGAAAGTTTACGTCAGAAAGTAAATAATCCAAAGCATCATTAATATCGGGAATATTACTTTTTAATAGCAAGGTAGGAATGCCATTTCTTGATATGGCGTCCAAATAAGCTTTTTCCATTTGCTCGTATTGCTTTTGCTTTATGTATTTTTGAATATTCGCTTCTTTGTACTCAATATCTTTTTTATTTGATTCTATTTTTATTTTGGTATCCAAGATTTTATCTGTTATGCTCTTTATGCTAAACTCTTTTGATATTTTTTCTTGTTCTTTTTCTTTTAATTTAAGCTGAGTGGTTTTTAGTTTTTCAATATTTTCTTTATTTTTCTCAAATTCAGAGATAGCATACTCTATTTGCGAGAGTTCATTTTCGCAAGAGAGGATAGAATCTTGGATAAGAAGATTAGATTCATTTATTTTGTCCTTATCTTCAATCTGTTTGAGATTATATTCAATCGTAGTAATGCGCTCCATTGCATCAGAGATTGACTCTATGATTCTATTAGCTGTATTTGTTTCATTTTCAAATAAATCTAAATTATTTTTTTGGTCAATTAGTAAAGAATCTTTTTCTGCTGTTTTATTTTGGTATTCTATTCGTTTGTTTTCTATCTCCTCATTTATCTTGGTTTTTTCTTGTTCAATGTGATGAATATGAGTTTCATCCAAAGGCTGTTTGCAGAGTGTACATACCTTTGAATTTTCAATAGAGGTTAATTTATTTTTTAGGTCTAAGCCTTGTTTCTTTATTTTTTCGAGGTCAGATTCAATAGATTTTAAACTATATTCTATACTCATTTTTTTGTCTCTAATATCTCTCAAAGAGAGATTGGTTTTTCTTTCCGAGCCTTTTAATAGTTCTAATTTATATTTTAAGTATTGGTACTCTTTGTCGTCAATAACTATTTTAGATAGTTCTGCTATTTTTTCATAGTTTATTCTAAGGGAATTTATTGGTGTTTCTCTTTTTTTAACAATTTCCGTTTTTCTTTTAAGCAGTAAATTAATATCTGTATTTGGTGTGGAGTTGTTTTTTGCAAGTTCCAAATTCAAAGATAATAGTTCATCATCTATTTTACTCAAAGCATGTCTTTCAGAATCAATAAGCGTTTCTAAGTCCAAAACACTTTTTTGATTTTCTACTATGCTATCTTTTAAATAAGTAACATCTGCTTCTTCTTTTTCTTGGTTGAGTGTTATTTTGCCGTGCGTATCCAACCGCTCTTTGCGATATTTTTTAACTTCTTCGGTTTTTAGTTCAAACACTCCCAAGCCAGAGGATTTGATAATCATATCCTTAAATACAGAAACGTCTGACGAAAGAATTGCTGTCAGCGTATCTCCCGTGGTAAAGTTCGTTAAAGCAAACTCTTCAAAACTGCCAATAATATTTTTGAACTGTTCCTCGTCAATATTATTTTCAGAAAAACCGCTTATGTTTTCAATGTTTAACTTTGTGGTACAGTTTTTGATAACATCTTTGGTTTTGTACTCTACCTCCGTATGGCGTGTTATTTCATAGGCAGCTCCATTTATCTTTAGTGATAGCGTTACTTTACAATCGTTACGATTATTATTGAAATTTACGTATTTAGCGTCTTTATGTTTCTTTTGTTTAGGTGGGTATAGGGTTTTCCCAAATAGGCAATAACATATCGCATCGAATATTGTCGTTTTGCCTAATTGATTTTTACCCACCACCTGAATAAGGCCATTTTTATTTCGCAAATCTATTTGCTGGTCAGGGGCATAGCTTCTGAAATTGTCAATCAAAATACCGTCAATAGCAATTTCATAGCTATCAACATTTTTATTTTCATTGAGTCTATTGTTGATAAAATCATCAAACTGAATAACGCTTTTGATGGTTTCGTTGTCAACTTCATTGGCTTTCAGGTAGTCTTTCAGTATTTCCCCTACACGCTCTTTGTTTCGTGCCAACGCAACTTTTCGTATTTTTTCTGTTTTTTCAAACTTGGTTTGTTTTATTTTTTTGAGTTTAAATTCAATCGGATTATATTTCTCCGTGAAATATTTTTTAAGAGCAAGCTCATTCTCAATATTCATTTGGTCGATGTCATCCCAAATTAAACGCAACCTAAGATGTTGGAAGGATTCTTTTATGTTATAATTAATGTTTTTGTAATCAAATCCTTTTCGTATGTAAACGATAATAAACTTATAATCGTTATCAATATTTATCTCTTCGTGTGAATTATCTTCAATATCCCAAAGCAAATAACCGTGATTCTCCACACTATCGCCGAAGTTTTGTTGTATTAATGAACCTGAATATGCCCCTTTTTTCATTTTATAGTGTTATTTAAAAAACTGTCTTTTATGTATATGACCCATCAAAACCAAATCACCCTTAAATTCATTAAGATTTCTATAATGCTCTGATTCAAGCTTTTGATTAGTATCTGTTTCACAACCGTTAATTGGGTCGTGAAATAGGTCGATGTATTTTTTTGTTTTATCTTTTACAAAGTTATTTGGATATGGTGATTGTTTATCCGAATGATGCCATACTACCCATACTACATTTTCGTCTTCATATAAACCATTTTTGTTATAATAAACTACATTTGGATTGTTTAATGAAGAAACGATTGCCTCTATTGAGTCCATTCGATTGGAGTCAGCAAGCCTATCGTGGTTTCCTTGTGTTACAATAGTTTTTGCTATCTTAGATAACTCATTTAACAGATATGAGGCAAGATGAATACTTTCACTTTCAAGAGAAATATAATCGTGAAATAAATCACCAACGATAACTATTCTATCTGGTTGTTTTTCTTTTAACGACTCTATTGTCTTATCAAATTGTGCTTTATACTCATTTTTCCTTGCTGGGTTTTTTCTAATATGAATATCGGCCAAATGTGCTACTTTTTTTATCATTATGGATTTGTTGGTTTAAATAATTTATTAGGTACTGGCAGCCTTCCGCACGTTGGGGTCTTGCATTTATTTTTTTTGTCGCATGTGTCAAGACCTCACTCTCCACAATACCAATTTGGTCGTAATATCGGAGATGGTTAATCTTTGTGCGTATTAGCTGTACTTTCCATTGTTTTTCCATATCTGGATAATAATAAAAGAAGAGTAGTCCATCTTTTTCTTCTCTTAACGGTATGCAAAAATGATTTATTCTTCTAAATACTTTCCCTATTACCATATTTGTTTTCTATTTCTTGTTTTATCATTATTACTGCGATATGCTCTGTTTGTTCGTTTTTAAAAAAAACGTCAACAACCTCGCCCACATCTATATCAATCGGAGATATAAAATAGCTGTCGTGACGTTTAAAAGTTAGTGTTGGACTCTTTTTTGCGTATCGTATCATTACTTTATCGTGGTCTTCCATCAGTATTTTATCCGCAGGTATTTTCAAATAGACATTTGTTTCTCTGTCTATTAAAATATAATCGTTATAACCTATTCTGATAAAATACATATCATTAACTTTTCACAAAAATACGTAATAATTACAATATTACCAAATTTTTCTATTTAATTTTAAAGAAATTTTATGGTGGAATTATTATTTTTTTCTTTGTCTGTGCCATTATTTGTTGAATTTCTGTATTTCTGTTATTCGGAAGGCGAAATTTTTAGTAGCTATTGGAAGTTTTTAGTAAAATATATTGAACCTAACTTACCCAGTTTGTTTAAAATATTGGGTGGGTGCATATATTGTCACGGCACTTGGGTTTGTATTTTATTATTTATTTGTTTTTATTTTATTTATGGATGGAGTTTTTTGTGGCTTCCTTTATGTGCTGGGGTGAATTACTTTGTGCTTAAAAAGATTAATAAGTAAACTATTTAAAATAAAGTACACGTCCGAATGGCATATATAGATAAAAACAAAATAATTAATAGCGAATTGGAGGTAAAGCTTACCGATTTAGGAAAGCGATATTTGGTGGATAAAGTTGATAATCTGCACAAACCTGCTTTTTTTAATTTGGGTGATAGCGATGTGAATTACAATGTGAGAGAAATGATAGATGTGCCTGCCATCACTGGAGATGAGTTTTGTTTGGGTACTACAAAATACAACAAAATAAATTACGAAGTGTTTAGAGATGGTTTTAGCAGTGGGTTTGGTTTGGCAAACACAAACGGCTTAGGTAGGTTGGTGGGTAATACAAGCGTTTTAAACGCTTTTACAGATAGTTTTAACGAGCAAAGGTTTTCCTTTCTCATAAGGTTAAAAGTCCCTACAAATAGCTCAGATTTGGTTATATGTGATATTAATAGTGTAGTGTCATTGGGTAATGGGGTGAGGGTTCGGATAAGCACATTGAATAATCTTTCTATTCTTAGAATAGAATTTCAAGGAATATTCTTTAATGATTTTACGAATACACCAAAGTTTTATAGTGGCGAGATAAACTATATTAATACTAATATAATCCCACGAAATAGGGAATTTAATTTGATTGTGTCAAAAGGATTTGTCTTTAACGATTTAATGGGAATATCTATTGATGACGTTTCCTTGTCTGATAGATTTACCTCATCAAGAAATATCATACAAACCACTACTGGAAATACACTTCCAAGACAAGTATTGTTTAATAGTGCTGGGAATGCTGTAATATCAAGAATATTGATGCTCAATAGAGAACTATCCCCAAATGAAAAACCATTTGCGCACGAGTTCACCAACAGTTTTGGTGAAGACGCTGTTATTGATTTTAGGTTTCAAGAGGGGAATGGCAATACAATAACCGATTCGGGCGATTCCAATAATATCTTTGATATTATAGATTTGGAATGGCAAGCTTAATCTGATGATTAATCGTATGAATAAATACCAATTAAGTATGTTTTGTCATTTACCACTTTAGTTTTAAATTCATAGTAAATTCCATTTTTAGGATTTACTCTTTTTGTTACGTCAGTTTGAAACCTTTGTTTAGTTTCAGCAACAAACCATTTATGTGTTTTAGATTGTTTAAGAGATTGGATAAATGAATCTTCATAATAACAGTTATTACTCCCGTCTTCAATTCCCTGTTGATATGCTTTTCTCAAATCATCTTCGCTATAAGTTTTGTTTGCTGCTTTGTAGCTTTCCTTTAATCTGTTTAATCCAAATATAGCTCCTTCACAATTTTGCTTAGTATAAGTTGAAGTAGATTCTATTAAATCGTGTTTAAATTCACTAAGTTGTTTGTTAATTAACTTCTCAACATCATCTTCAACTACTATTTTATTATTCTTTGATGCAAATTTGTAGCCACACTCGACCCCAACTTCTAGCACATCAAAAATAGATTGAATAGTTGTCATACCTTTACCTTCGGGAAAGTTTTCTTTAAGATTTTCAAATTTAGAGTAAGCAAATTTCTTGGCCGCTTCCAAAGAGTAGTCTTCAACTACTATCTCAGGAAGTAATGGCAAATCTAATTCAACAGCATTTCATTTTGGTTGGTGGGCAATAACCTTATTAATCCAAACGGATTTACCTTCGTGCATACCTACCATATTCCATTTATGTAAATTATTGTTTATATAGTCTAAATAATAATCTCCATTAACAGATAATGTTTTTTCATCAGAAACAGCTAATATATAATCAGGTGTTTCTACTATTTTTAGTTTATTATTCATTTTCAAGTTTGTTAAGTTGTTGTTTTAGATTTTCAATTTGATATAATATATCACCCTGAATCAATTTTATTTCAGGAGTTGTATATGTTTCTGTTTCTGAAATAGATTTAGTTTGTGTTATTCCCATTTCTAATTTATCAAATTGACTTTGTAACACATCAATCTGTGCTTGTAGTATCTTAGCTTGCACGTATTTAGAATTGCCGCCTGCTATAAAAGATATAGGACATTGCCAAGAACCTTCTTTAGCATACTCTTCTGCTTCTTTATTTATGTCTATCATAACTCAAACTTATTACAAATTTTACTTTTTAAAGTTAATTGCTCTCCAAACATATTAGAGTTGTGATTAGTACAAAACGCCCTTTTCACTCTACTTTTTGTACCATCTTTCTTTAATAAGTTTTGGTATTTAAAATGTTTGCAATGCTTACATTTAGCATCGTAGGTTATTATTATTGTACTAATATCAAGTTATTTTTAGGTTTTTCATTGTTGTTGTTAGGTTTAATCTTCATCTTTAAAATTATTCTTTACACTGCATATTTTACATTGGTCATACAAAGAGGGTTCAAATCCAAAAAATCCTACATAAGTGCAAGCAATCCCTCCTGTTTCAGGAGTGCTTCTATAATACTTACAGGTCTTTATCCAATATCCTCCATCGTTACAAGGTTCTTTTTCATTTCTTTCTTTGTCATACTCATAGCAATACATTCCTTTTGGAATACAGTCTTCGCTTCTTTTTATGTTCAAGAAGTTCAATATCCTCGAAAATAAAACTTCAACATAGTACCAAACCAATACAATCTTATTCATCTTTTATTTTAGTTATTTGAAAAATTTCACCTTCAATATATCCTTCAACTTCCCAAGAGTTTAAGCTTTTTAAAATAGAAAAATGCTTTAAAAAACTTTCTTTTGTCCACTTACTTAATTCTTCTCTTGGTATTTTCTTTACCAGTTGCTCGAATATTTCTGCCATTACTTCAAATGAATACTTTCTTTGTTGAGCTATTAATACTTCAACCCGTGTATCTACCAATGAGAAAGATGGAATTAAGTTAAAATACTCAATGTTAGAAAACAAAAGATTGCTTTTTATCTCTTCTTTTACTCTTGCTAATTTTAGCTCATCCATTCTTAAATATGAATATTCGTGAAGCATTTTCTCATTCCATCTATCATTAAAACTGTTATAAGTCCACCCAAGCATCAATGCTATCTCACGATTTCTTGTGTCATATCAAATTTTACGATTACTATTAAACTAAATTTTCGGATACATACCAATTAAAAATATCTTCTGGAGTGTATTTTTTAGCTCCTATTTGACAAGAGCGATAAATAAAACCTTCTGCTGATTCGGAAATAGAAATATCTTTTTTAACTAACCATTCTAAAAATGGTATAATGATATTTCTCTTTATTTCTTTAGTTTCTTCCTTCATATTATTAGTTCTTTTTTTTAATCTGTTTCTAACTTCTCTTTATTTTTTGGTGACTAATACTATATCGTAAATTAAAGAATTCCCTGTGTTTTCAGACATTCCCCATAACTTTCCAATTCAGTATTCAACCGATTTTTTTTCTCTCACCGCTTCTTTGTCTTTAAAGTTTTCTGTTCCAAAAATCATTATTAATTATTATAACGTACAGAAAAAATAAAAGTATTATAATGTTGAATACTGGAATAAAGCAGCAGACAGAAACTTTTGCGAAATCCCCAACAATATAACATTTTTCTTTTTTCATAAAAAAGTATGCGATAATAATAGCTACAAAGCCTAATATAAGGTTAATCAAGAAAAAATGTTCGACGGTCATACACTTTTGGTTTAAAATTAAACATATATGTTTATAACAAACAACTACGGAAAAAAGTTACAAAAATTTTGCTATTTAAAATAAAATGTCAAACATTTTACTAATAGAGCGCTTAAAACAGCTTTCAAACGGTTCGGATACCGATTTATTTGAGGCCGTGATGCTCGAAGAAAATATTATCAAAAAGGCGGCTTTGGCTACTGCCATCATTTCTCAAATATTAATGAGTAATGGAATCAACAGAGACATCACCAAATCAGACTTAAAAGATAGACCTGAGTACGTTACAAATATCCTTGATTCTCTCCCAACCTCTGCACAAAAGGAAAAAGCTATTGAGCTGGTTGGTAAGGTTTCAACTGCCCTCAAAGATACTAAAAAAGGTAGTAGTAAGCAAGTAAATTCTCAAATTTCTTTGATAAAAAGCATTGCCGACAAGGATAATATCAATATAGATTCGTTGAACTATCTTGTTTTAGACGATGCTGAGGATATGATGTATCACGTGGTGGGTGATAGTATCGTAAAGAAAATGTACGTAGTTACAGGCGCAGAAAAGGGTGATACCCTAAATGTAGATGATTATATAGATTGGCTTACGGCTAATAAAAAGATGCAGATAGCAAGTGCCTTATCAAGTGGGGATGCTGCTTTAAAACAAGTAGTATTAAACTCGGAAGCGGAGTTTTTTGAATACGTAGGGAAGAAAATAACACCTGGGGGTATTTATACATTAGAGGCCAACCCTACTTACAATGTTTTCTTAAAGAAAATTGCTTATGGCGAAGAGATGATTAAATCTCAGCCTCAGTATTATGGTGATGTAGGTGTAATACAACCAAAAGATTTGACAGGTAAAAGACAATTTTGGCTTATACACGGAACTGGCAATAAAGAGCGATTAAATGCAATCGCCTCAAAATCGGGCAAGAGAAATGTGAGCTTGGGCTGTGTTAATGTGAATAAGCAAGACAATGAATACTTGGTGGATTTGGTATCATCTAACCCAAATATGGTAATTATAAATTTGAGCGATGATGGTGATAGTGTGTTGGACATTGGAGATGCCGCATATAAAACACTATTTGGTGCAGAGAAGAAATCTGAAACACCCACACAGCAAAACACAAAAGATTCTACTGTATATTCGATGGAGGCTGAGTTTTACGATTTGGTAAGAAAAGTAAATGCAGATGATTTCGTGAATAAATCGGTAGCATCTGACAGCCCTGACCTTGGGATAGACGATACTACAATAGGCTATAACTTAGAAGATATTTTGAAGGATATACGACTGGATATTGACACTTATTTTTCTGTGAAGATATTTGGTAACAAGGATATTCCTGCGATGATTAATATTCTAAAATTGTTTCCCATACAAATAAGAAACAAATATGTGAACAGTTTCAAAAAGATTGACCCAGAACTCGCAAACCAACTTGCATCAAAGAAATATAGAGATGGAGTATTGTCCGAAAACTTCTTCAAGAAAATAGGTTCTAAAATATCTTCCCTTTTCAAAAGTAAAGTGGAGAAGATAGACAAACACGAAATAGAGCTTGTGGGTACACTAAACAAGATTGGGAGTGCACTAAAGAAAATGTACGATGAACAAGGTGAAATATCTGACGAAGTAAGAAAAAAGGTGAATAAAAAAGTGGAAGATGTGATGGAAGACTTGATTAATCAGTATGAATCATTGGTGAAAACCCTAACAAATAATAAATAAAGTTTTTTTGTTAATTTATTACTATTTACTTTAAAAGTTTTACATGGATAACTATAATTTTGGTGCAATAAAAAGACATGTATTTGAAAATGCAAAGTCAAATAAAGGTTTGATTAAAAAATTTGCGGAGTGTGTTAAGAAAAGTGACATTCTAAAGCATCAATTTTTATTTTTTAACAATATGGAAAATAAGAATGGGCTTTCGGAAGCCACAGCTATTCGATATATTGACAAAAATATCGCCCTGATTAACAATTACACCAAAAAGCAAATAAAAGAAGCAAACGCTGCTTTATTAAGCTATTTGGGTCTTTCAGATATTTCACCAAATGTGGTAGAGCGCAATATCCAAAATTTAATCTACGAATCAGCAAAAAACAAAAACCCTAATGTTGATGTGTTGCACGAATCTTTTGAAAATATTTTGGCTAAGATAACCGTAAAAGAAGACAGTGAAAGCTTGCTTGAGCAATACGGATTAAAAGACGATTTATCAATTCCTTACGAGGTGATTGTTGAAAGTGCTGTGAATAAATTCAACCAAAAATATGCGACCTCATTAGATGCTTTTGATAAGAAAATTGTAAAACTTGTTTCCGAAAATAATACTTCTGAACTCTCTTTTGTTTTCAACGATATTAAAAAAGACGTTATTTCAACCCTTCGTGAAAACGTTGTGAATACTACCGATTCAGAAACCAAGATAACCTTATACGAGGCTATTGACAAAGTTCATAGTATGGAATATAATGAACAAGATGGGTTGAAAGAATTGTTGAAAATAAATAAATACAGAAAAGACATCAAGTAAAAATGAAGATATTAGAAGCGTATCAGGTTGGTAAGGGAGTATTACTTGAAATGGATGCTGGTTTAGTAAACCTAACCAGCACAATTAAACAAATAAATGAGAATATTGAAAAAATGCGTGATGAGGGTAAGTTTGACCCAAACACACGTATTATAGTAGAGGCTATTCTACAAAAAGCCAACGTTCTTAATAAAAACGGAAGGATATACCCTTACGATATTTTAGATAAAGAACAAAAACGATATGTAGATTTACTCAAAACAAATTCTGCCGTTGGCGAATCAAATCACCCTGAATCTACGAATATAGATTTGAATAATATCTCACACCGAATTTTAGAACTTGGGTGGGATGGGAGTACGCTTATGGGCAAGCTTGAGCTTCACGTGTCGCCAGGGTATCTGCGCTATGGGTATTGCTCACCAAACAGACCTGCCGATAACATCTACGATGACATTCGTAGAGGGGTACAAATAGGTATATCAAGCAGAGGTATTGGTAGCGTAACAGAGCATAACGGACAGAATATTGTTCAAGAAGATTTTGAACTTATATGCTGGGATTTGGTAAATAGTCCTTCAACCCCAGGTGCATATCTTCTCACCCAAAAAGAACAAAAACTAAAAGAAAGTGTAGTGATTAAAGAATCGGTAAAACCTAAAATATTTCAGGTTACTAAAGAATTTTTGAAGTAGTTAATCAATTCCATCTATTTTAAAGCAGCATTGAATATAATCTTTCTACTTCTTGTAGTGTTTCTTGATTTCTTCAACAACAAAAATTCTTTCTTCATTTATAATCTTCTTAGCGCTTCTACTTTCAGGGTTTTTGTTCATAATAACGAGCGCCCTGCTCAACTCTAAATTTGTATCCAATAAAAGTTCTTTTTGTTGGATACGTTCTCTTTCGAGAAGATTCAAGATATTTGGAATTACGTTTTTATCTTGCGATAGTACCGTAACAATCAAAGATTCTTGATGTTCTTTTGAAATATCCGAATTAACGATAGCTTTAATTTTCTCTAAGTCCATATTTTTTTTTAGTTCAACATCAATATACAATAATAACCAACAATCCTATAAAAAAGTTACAAAAAGACAAGCTTTTTTTAACTCTCTATTTAAAATAAAATGCCAACCCAAAATATTTCCATACCAATTCAATATGCTTATCTGAAAGAAGAATTTCTTTATCAAGGAGACAAAACTAAAAACAAACTTATTCCCGTTTGCATTCACGGCATTTCTTCTTTTCAAGGAACTGCGGTTGGCTTTCATTGTATGACCAATTTCGGCGCTCATTTTTCTCGTTTACCTATTCACGCTTTTCAATGGAAAGAAGAAGTTGAAAATCCTCAACCATTAGATTTTCTCCAACTTTGGGATTGTTTTGGGTACGAAGTTTCTGTATGTGCTTTTGATTATTTAAAAAATCTTGAATGCGAAATAACTTTGAAAGACCGAACTAAAATGCGAGGAAATTATGTTTTCACTATTGATTGGTACTGGAACGATTATTCAGAAGAAATCTCACAATACAAATGCGGCCATTTTATTAAATTACAAAATGGGCAATATGCAATTCAACCAAATAACAGAGTACAATGGTTCGACACTAACTATATCACCGCACCATTTCCTGAGCAGCCAGATTTCAAAGCTTTTAATACAAACTACAAGTGTGAAATAGGTGGTAAGTGGAAGGTAAAAGACGATGAAGAGTTTTTTTACGAGTTTCAGTAATTAACAAATTCTTAAATTTTGGTCGTTAAGTAGGTTTGTTCTCGTGCGTTGGTTATAGACGTATCTACCATAAAAGTCAAGAGTATTTTCGTTTTCGAGATTAGGTTCTGTACTAAGCACTATATTTTCAAAGATATAGTGCTTATTGTTTATAAAGGGTCTATTCAGCGTTTCTTTTAGTTCATAATCTCTCCAAGCAAAGGCTGTTTCATCTATTTTAAAGGCTTGCTGAGGGATAATATCGGTGCGTATATCACCATTCTCTATATAGCTGCTTAGTGGGATTATTTCTATTCTATGGAATGGGTTATACTTTAGTTCCAAGCGTTTTATTTCGGATTGTGTTTCATTTACATTTGTGAAAACTCTTATTTCTCTTGTATTAATAAAGTAATTTATTTTATTCGTAATTTCGGTTGAAGCGGCTTCTTTGTTTAAAAAATATTCATCTCCCAATAAAACATCTTCAAGATTATTGGTTTCATCAAACATTATTTTTTGTCCGTTGGGCTGGTATAGCAGCATTTCGCTTGCTTTGGGTTTGTATTTAAAATAAATAAACAATTCTGTTATTATTCTCCCATAAGCATCTGTAAGGTTTGTCAAATCTATATCATTTATAAATTCAAAACTAAATTCAGGTTCTCTGAATATATTAGTGGAATAAGAGCTAAATTGATATTTTACTTTATCTACTTGGCTTATTACTTTGTATCTTGCTCGATAAAATCCATTAGGGGCTTCCACTATATTTGTTAAAACATTTCCATTGCTATCAATAAAATCGTGAAACACGCATAATTGCATATCAAAATACTCGGAGAAATTTGCTCTTGGATTCTTCTTTGTTTTGTCATAAAAAAAAGTGATGTCACTATATGCGCTGTTCACTCCATACAGAGGCGATAGCATCTCTATATTACCATATATTTTATATTTATTTGAATTTTCTCTCTCTTGTGAATAAAGTTCTGTGTTAGATATTATTTCGAATAGCTCATAATCTTGAATATGTTTTTCATTTTTTGAAAGCGGTAGATATACATTGCTATCAACATTCGTTGCCAATCTATTACGTGCAGAGCCTAATAATATCCTACTTTTTTCCATTTTGTTTTATAGTAAATAGCCATAATTATATATCTACTATAATATAACTATTATTTAAAAAAGCTTCTATTTATATTGAATTTCAAAAATGAAAAGTAAAGTTGATGAGGCTTATGAGCGATTGTTAAGAGCGATAGCCGAGGAAGAGGGTGAGGTTACATCATCCGAAGTGGATACTTTATATGAGCAATATAAAGGCAAGAAACCTGTAAAAGATGTATTTATCACAAGAAAGAGAATTACTCTTCTAGAAATATTCAATATTGTAAATGGCACGTCTTACCATCATATTGAAGATGCACAGCTACATTCAAGAAACGAGAAGAAAAAAGTTCTTGATGAATTGGTTGAGGTTTCAAATCCCGTACAGCTCAAAAACGCTATTTTTGAGGCACTTAAAAATGAGGACTCTCCCGAAGAGCGTGAGATGCTGTTAGAAATTTTAAAAAAATTATAATAAAAATATTTTTTTTGAAAAATGACTACTATTTAAAAATAAAATAAATGGAGAATATCAATAAAGATATAGACATTATTGAAGAGGCTATCTTAGACGCAAAACGTCTTACGAAATTGGCCGAAGAAGCTGGAAAAGAGTTTTCAGCTCAAAATCTCAAAAAAGAGGCTGAAAAGCTGGTTGCCGAGACTCTGATGGATGAGGAGGAAGATGAGATTGTTTCCGAAGAGGAAATTGAAAAAATATTTGCAGAAATGGAATCTGACAGCGAGCTTGACATGCTCCAAGAGCAAGAGACCGCCGAAGATGTATTAGAAATCGTTAAAGACCTTGAAAATTTTGCCAAATCAAAACAAGATGATATTGATGCCGATAGCTTTGAGGCTATTGAAGAGCTAAATGACTTGATGATTAAAGGTGATATTGGCGAACCTTTGCGCCCAATTGTTGAATTAAAAAACATTTCAAGTCTTATTAAACGTGGTTTGCAATCTGGCAAATCTCTTATTGAAATCGGTCGTGAGTACTCTAAAAAAGATGGTTTGCAACCTGTTGAAGCTGTTAAGGAGCTTTTTTCACCTTTCTTGAATATTGACCTTAAACCAGAGGTAGCGCCTGAGTCTGCCACTGAGCCAGAGGTAAAACAAAGAAATACCTCATTCTTAGGTAAAGTAAAAGGTATTTTCAAATCTATGGTATCAGAAGAAGATGAAATTGATGCTCTTTTGAATGACTTAGAGGGTATGAATGAGGGTGATGAGGAAATGGTGCAAGAAACTGATGAAGCTTTGCTTAGAAAGATAGAAGCAAGTTTGAAGGATTCTGAAAGACGTTTGCTTGAAATGAAAAAAGTTCAAGAAGCTATCCAAGCTTTAAAGAGTGATGACATTGAGGAAGCAAAAAAAGCTGTGGAATTTATCCGCTCGCTACCTCCTATCAAAGAGACTGACGAAAAAATGACAAAAGAGGAAGCATTAGCAAAGGCTAAAGAGTATGTGGTGCAATTGAGACGTGATATGGAAAAGCTTGAAAGTGAATTTAACAAAACAAAAGGAGAAGCCCTAAAAGCTGCAAATGATATGAACGAAGAAGAAATGCTTGACGAGTATTCTGTCGAAGAACTCGATGAAATGCTGAAAGAACTCCAAGAAAGTGAACATCTTGACGAAGCTGATTTGGCAGCCAAACAAAAAGAGATGGAAGACAAAATAAAGAAAAACCACGAAGAAGCGAAACAGCGATTGGCTAATATGGAGAAAATGGTTAATGCCGTAAAATCTATGAAAGAGGAGGAGATGCCTTTTGGTGAATCGGAAGACTTTGAAATGAGCGAAGAGTATATGAAAGAGGTTGAAGACGCTATGGCAGAATTTGAATCTATGGAAGAAAGCCTTGCTCATACACAAACGCACGCCAACGCCAAGAAAGCAGGTTCTCATTTGCACACCAATTACGGTAAGGAAGAGCGTTTGCGTCCTGCAATGAAAGAGGCAAAACTGGCGAAAATGAATGGTGAATTGAAAAAATCTTTGCAAGAATCTAATCACCTTAACCAAAAATACGCAAAGGCACTTGAATTGATGCGTGCAAAAATTAATGAGATGGCATCATATACGGCTAATTTGGTGAATATCAATAAGTTGTTTATGGAGGCATCTACCACAAAAGATGAAAAGCTTGAAATTGCAGAAAGATTTAGAACTGCAAAAACAGTAGAACAGTCTAAGGCTTTGTACGAATCTATCAAGCGTGAGCTATCAAGCTCAAACGTGAAATACAGTGTAGATAAAAAAGTAAGTACAAAAGTAACAGTAAGTAACAACGGTACTGTACTAAAAGAATCTAACGCTTCTGTAAACGTAAAGAACAGATTTATGGAGTTGGTTAATTATAACCCCCAAAACTAAAATAATAAAAAATTAAAACAAACAAAAAAAAATGAATTTCTTAACCGAAGAAATGGGTGTTGGTAACATTGGATTTAAAATGATTGCCGAACAACGAAAGCTCGCAGAGAGCCGATGGACTAAAACTGGCCTTTTGGAAGGTCTTCAAGGTCACAAACGCAATACTATTGCACAACTTTTTGAAAACCAATTGACAGAGATGATTAAAAAGAAATCTCTTTACGAATCTACCACGTCAGATGGTTCTAACGGACAGTTTACAGCCGTTGCGTTTCCTATTATCCGTAGGGTATTCAGCAAGTTATTGGCACAAGACATCGTGTCAATACAAGCATTGGCTATGCCTATTGGTAAATTATTTTTCCTTAACCCTAAAATCTCTCGTAGGAGAATTGACGCAGGCGCTCAAGCGCATTTCGAGCCAGATGGTGCTTACGAAAATGCCGCCACGTCAACCAGCAAAACAGAATTTGAGCAAAAGTCTTTGTACGATAGCTTCTATTCTAACACAAACAGTTTTGGTGAAGGATTGTTTGACCGTTCAAAGGGTCGTTACACCGAGCAAACCTTAGTAGTAGGTAATGCACCTACCCTGAGTGGCGTAACAACTACCCAATGGACAGTTCCTTTGACTGGATTCACTACCACCAACCAAGGCAAACTTGTAGGTTCTGCTGGTATCCCTATTGATACCGAAAGCTTCCTCGCCAGTCTTGAATTTAGTTCAAACATTGATTTGATTGCTTCTGAAGACCCTGTAAGGTCTATCGCCGCAGGAAAATCTATTCCTTTCAACGTGCGTGTGCAGCGTTATGCTGATGCTATCGCTGAAGGTGGTGTTTTGACCGTAGTTCTTGATTTGAGCTATGGTGGTAATGGAAACGTAGCAAAAGGGTTCGATGTACCTACTGCTCCCGTAATCTCTGCCAAATATAGAGTGTACTCTACTTTGGAAGAAGATAGCGAAATGGCAGAAGTTACTTTCGAGATGAAAGAAATTGAAGTTGCTGTTGAAACAAGAAAGATGAGAGCTAACTGGACTCCAGAAATGGCACAAGACGTATCTGCGTTCCAAAACATTGATGCTGAGGCCGAATTGACTGCTCTTCTTTCAGAAGCTGTTGCTGCCGAGATTGACCTTGAAGTAATGCGTGACCTTTACAAAGGTGCTGCTTGGTACGACACTTGGGATTACCGTGGCCGTGAAAAATCTACTAACACTTATTTTGGTGTTCAGAAAGATTACAACCAAGAGTTGATTGCTAAGATTAACAGAATTTCTGCGCAAATCTACAAAACAACTCTCCGTGCTGGTGCTTCGTTTATCGTAGTATCTCCCGAAGTGAGTGCCGTGTTTGACGATTTGGAATACTTCCACGTATCTAACGCTGCTCCTGAGCAAAACGAATATGCGATGGGTATTGAGAAAATCGGTAACTTGTCTTCTCGCTACCAAGTATATCGTGCGCCTTACTTGCCTGCCGACACTTGTTTGATTGGCCACAAAGGTAAATCCTTCTTGGAAACTGGTTATGTATATTGTCCTTACGTACCTCTTGCCCTTACCCCTGTGATTATTAATCCTTTCGATTTTACTCAAATCAGAGGTATCATGACAAGATACGCTAAGAAAATGGTGCAAAACCGTTACTATGGACGTATCAAAGTAGAAGGTCTCAAGACTTTTGAAAATCCTTTCTAACCAAAAGGTTCATCTAACGAAAAGGAGTGATTTTGTCACTCCTTTTTTTGTTTTATTTTTCCTGATGCTTTTATTTTATCTGCTATTGGTGATTCACTTAATAACCAAAAAATATCGTCATCATCCATTTTGTGAAAATAACTACCAAGCTTTCCGCTATCCCATATTTTATCACATATCGGCGAGTTAGCTAATATTCTGTAAATATTAAACCCGTGTAATTTATATAAATAAGGGTCAAGCTTACCTGAATCCCATATTTTATCACATATCGGCGAGTTAGCTAATATTTTGTAAATATTAAACCCGTGTAATTTATATAAATAATTGTCAAGCTCACCAGAGTCCCAAATTTTCTCTACTATTGTTGACCATCTGAAAATAAAATAAATATCAACGTCACAAAAATAAGAAAAATTTATTAAACTATTATCAAAGAAGAAACTTGCCGTAGGTTCTTCATATAATAACCATTTAAAAGTTTCGCCTTTGTCAAAACCAAAAAAATCGTGACCTTCAAAAACTGTATTACAAATAAATTTATAAATCTCCTTGGCACGTTCTCCGTACATAGCTATTGCCATATCGTGGGTGTACTTGTTGAAAAGGATTCGACAAATGGGCACATCATCTTGGGTTAGTTTCATTGCTGTTTCAGTTTAAATTTAATATATATTTCTATGTTATAACAAAAACTCTCTATTTTTGTTGCAAAAAAATTTTAGCTATTTAAAATAAAATGGCTAAGAAAGAAGACTTAGAGGTATTTGAAAAGATTATTGAGGCTCAGAAGGCTGCATTAGAAAACGAAGATAAACTAAAAGCAGCAAGACAAGAGTTAAATAAGTCTTTTGATGCGTACTTGGATAACTTGAAAAATACAAAAAAATTATTAAAAGAAAACGCTAAGGCACAAATAACAAATGACACTCTTATCCAGAAAACGCAAGAACTTGTCGCTAAATTTGAAAAAGAAAAGCAGAAAGGGATGGCCGCAGCAGCAAAAGAGAAGTTGAAAGAACTGCAAGCGAACAAAGACATACTAAGTAAACAGCAAAAATATCTTGGTGAACTGAAGAAGCAAGGTAGTTTGACAAAATCGCTTTCAAATTCACTTGGTAAAGATGTGCTAAATGCTGTTTCAAGAATTACTGATAGATTTTCTGACATATATGATTTTTTAATGGATTCAGACAAGGCTATCAAAACGGTAAATAAAGAAATTGGTTTATCGGGAGCAAGGGCAGAATCTTTTAGGAAGAGTATAGAAGATACTTCTAAGTTTGCAGCTAAGATGGGGGTAAGCATCAAGGAAATTGCTGAATATCAAAATGCGGTTGCCGATGCCACGGGTAGGATAGTTTTATTAAGCACCTCAGAACTTAAAAATATGGCTGCTATACAAGGCGCTACCAATCTTAGTGCAGATAGCATAGGGGATATGGCTGCTAAGTATATGCAACTTGGTTTCAGCGGCGATGATTTTAGAAAGTCCATCGAAGGTACAGTAAAGCAATCCGCAAGACTTGGACTAAACAGCACAAAGCTACTGAAAACCATTGATGCCAATATGAAGTCTATGTCAAGGTTCAACTTTAAAGGTGGCGTTGATGGACTTAAAAATATGGCAATGTTTGCACAAAAGATGAATATGGATATGAACGACATATTCAGAAGTGCGGAGAAGGCGAGAACATTGGAGGGTTCGGTTGAAATGGCAGCTCAATTGCAACTCGTTGGCGGGCAATTTGCAAAATCAGACCCCTTTAGGTTATTGAATTTAGCACGTAATGATGCTGAGGGCTTTGCCAAGGAGATTGGAAATATGACCAAGGGTATGGTGGTGTTCAACAAGCAAACAGGTCAGCTTGATATGTCCGCACTTGACAAAGATAGATTGAAACTTGCTGCCGATGCACTTGGTATGGATATGGATAATCTCTTCAATACGGCTATCGAAAACGCACGTAGGCAAATGGCAGAGGGACAGCTTAGTGGGATGTTTAGTAAAGAAGATAAAGAAATGCTTGTGAATATGGCCAAAATGAATAACAAAGGTCAAATGACCGTTGCTATTGACGGACAAGACGTTCTTCTTTCTAAACTAACAATGACACAAAAAAATCAATTAGTAAACGATAAAAAACGTTTGGAAGAACTTGCCACACAAAACCAAACTTTTGATGAAACGTTCAAAAATGCAATAATGGAACTTAAAACGCTGTTATTGCCGTTTTTAAATACATTAAATAAATTCCTACAATGGACAAACTCTTGGGGAGATAGCACAATTGCTCTTATTGGCAAAGTAGCCGCTTTGGGTACGGCAATTACTATTATGACGGTTGGATTTACCAATACGTTAACAGGTATTGGTAGTTTTAGTGTATTTATTATAAAAGCATTTAAAAATGGTTTTACAGGGTTAATTGATAAAATAAAAGGTTTGAAAGCAAGCACTAAAATTCCAACAACAACTGGAACTGGTGCAGTAGAGGCAGTTTCTAATGTAGGCAGAGGCGGAACTCCTCCTACTCTAAATGCTCCAACATCCCCCCCACCTGCAATGAGAACACCAACTGTACCTCCTCCTCCACAGGTAGGTGCTAATATCGCAAGAAATGCAGAAAATATTAGTAAAGCTGGTGATGCTGCAAGTGCTGGTACACAAAAGATGGGTGCAGGGGCAGGGGCGGCGGCGGCTAAGATAGCTGCTTTTGGTGCTGCTGTATTGATGATAGGTGGTGGTATCTATCTTGCTGCCACGGGCATTTCAAATCTTGCCGATAGCTTTGCGAAGCTTAATCCAGAACAAATTGCAGGCGTGAAAGATGTGCTGATAATGATGGGAATTGGTATTGGCGGGTTAGTTGCAGCTATGATTGGTCTTACCGCTCTTGCTCCTGCCATGATACCTGCCGTAGGTATTATGCTCGGCTTTGGGGCTGCATTAGGTTTAGTAGGTGGAGCTGTGTATATTGCGGCTACTGGAGTAGGGAATCTGGTGGAATCAATAAGCAAACTTAGCGATGCGGATTATGGGAAAATACTTAGTGGCGTAGCAGTTGGGTTATTATCTCTTTCAAACGCATCTATCGCATTGGCTGGGGCTAATGTACTTTCTTTAGGTGGATTGTTTGGTGGTGGAACAAGTTCTACCATAGAAAAAATAGCTTTATTAAAAGATATTAACTTAGATGGGCTTGGGAAAGCTTTTGGTCAGTTGAATGAATTTGTGAAGGGCGATACGGGCGCATTAGACCGCTTAGAAACGACTTTAAATAATATTGCTAAGATAGACCTAAGTAACTTGGAATTGTTGAACAGGCTCAACGAAATAGCTGAAAAAGGCATACCTTTGGTATTCCCAGATGGTGGCAAGCTTGTGGTGAAGAATGAAATAACAAATGAGATTGATGGATTTAAAATATCTAAAATAGTAAAAGATACCACAATTAGAATGCAAACAGGGAAATAATGGATATATATGTATTGGTAGGAAGCAAAACAGAATATTGGCTCAAAATTGTGGAAGCCAAGGAAGTGAAATGGAAGGGAGAGTTTAGGTTTTTCTCCCATCCTTCCATTAAAAATCCAAACAAAATTAGCTTTACTGAGTATTCCACAGGTCGCTGTGTTTATGAATGCGAACCTACAAAAGGGTATGAAAAAAAGTTTATTGAAATGCTAAACAAAAACGATGTGTTTTTAGGTAAAATAAGGAAAGTTATTTCTAAACTACCAAAAATATATCATAATAAATGATTTAGCTTAATCGCTTATTCAACTCTTCCCCATAGAGCTTAAATTCGTTTTCAAGTTCTTTAAGCTCTATTTCTTTTTTATCATAAAGGTCTAATATGTCCAACATTTCTTTTTTAAGTGCTTCGTGTTTTAATTCTATCTCACGAAGTTGTTTGTTTAGTTGAAAGTTCGACATCTTTTTGAAATCCATATCTATTTTCTTTTTTTGTTTTGTATATACTCTCTTACAACTTTATTATCAGCATCTGTTCTTTCAGAAGTGCCAGCTTCAATATCAGGGTCGTTTTCAAGTACAAAATCCATATCTTTACTATCTGGTTTTACATTAAAATCTTCGTCTTTTGGTGTGGGTACTTTTTTCTTTTTGTTAAAGAAAAGTACGTAGATTGGCCAATCTGTTATCCTGAAAAGAAAACGGAGTCCAGTAATAACAATAATTAAAACTATCAAATGCGCAAATACACCATCAATTCCGTGTTTTTCATACATCGAAATAGAAGGCTGTAAAAGAAACTCGTTAACGACCATAATAGACATCAACCCAATGAAGAAGCCCGCTAAAATTTTTTTCTTATCCATATTTTTTTTTCTACAAATATATAGAATTTGTTTTGTATTTGCAAGTTTTTTTGCTATTTAAAAATATACAAAAACGAAAACTATGAAAATATTTCAAGTAGGTAGTACGGCTAAAATGGTACGAATTACTACTGATAACGATAGACTTATCATTCAAGTTCCACTCAATAGGATAGTATATTCTATATCGAATACGTTTGTTAATTTTATAATCACGACAAATAATAGAGTGATTACGGAAAGCTTTGGTAATATAAAAAGAGAGAATGGTACTGGATTTAGCTCCGTACAAGAACTTTCTTTATATCTCACTCAAATAAGTTCCGAGACTGTCGGAGGTGGCTCTGGTGGTGGTGTCAGTCGGCAAGAATTAGAGGATAGGGTTAGGCAAAGCGAAAATTCGCTAAATAATAACATTAATCAAGTCAATACCAGTTTATCTGCTGAAATAAGCACGGTAAACAATAATCTTTCTAACGAAATTACCTCAACCAATAATAATTTAGTAACTAAGGTTGATATTGCTAAAGCGGAAACTCCTGTTCTCACTCTATCAGACTTACCTACACCTGTTAGTGGTATAATTGACTTATTACCTAATGTTACATATAGGTTTCAGGGTTTGGTGAATATAGGTGAAAATCAGATTAGACTATCCACATCAAATACTCTATTGGGTTTTGACCTAAGTGACGATGGTATTATTTTTTCGGGTTCTACTCATCCGCTTATCGTAAATAATAATACTGTTTCGGTAGATACTATCACAATACGATTAACTAACAATAATGCGAAATTTTTTCAAATAAACAATAATAGTAGTAGTTCAGTTATTTTTAAAAAATGTATTTTCAGTGGGGCAGGTTCATTAGGAAATGTAAATGGTTCTAATGTGTTTGGGTTGGATAATTGTGTGGTAAGTCCTTTAGTAGTAGGTGGTATTCAAATAAGTGGTGTAGTGAATGATGTTATAATTAACAATAACATATTTTTAAATAACAGTGCAAGTAAACAGATATTTCTTGATAATCTCACTTCTGAGGCGATACTCATTACCGATAATGTGTTTAAGACAAATAGCATTGGTATAGACGTAAACAATGTTACTTTAGATGCCGAGAGAATGGGGATTATCACTTCAAATGGTTTTAACGGTAGCGGTCAATTTATACGTGGAATATATGATGATAATACCGATTGGATATTGGAGGCAAATTCTAATATTTTAAGTACTTCTGCTGGCTATTCCCCTAATAATTACTTAGTAATTAAAGATGATTTTATAACAGGCGGAACTGAGCCAGGAGAAATTGGCGTACACGGTTGGACATTTAGTAATGGTAGTATGAGTACGGCTGTCCCTGCAACAATAGGACATCCTGGTGTCGTTCAAAGGTCTGGTTCAACAACCACTGGACAAGTTTGTAGCTTCTATTTGGGGCGGACTAATAATGCCCCGACAATAGCAAAAGCCGATTTTGTTTCTTTGATTTGGATAGTTCAATTGCTTGGTGATGTATCTTCTTATGATTTCAGTTGTGGATTGGCTAACGATTGGGGTGCATTAACTTCTGCCAATGCAGTGAGATTTGTTAAACTTCAGGCAAACCCTAATTGGCAAATATCCACACGAGCTGCTAATATAGCGACTGTGATAGATACTGGTATAGCGGTAAATAACTCATATTTTAAATTAGAAATAATTAAAGTTTCCGACAGTTTGTTTAGATTTCGTATCAATGAAACACTATATGTCGGCGAGATAAATACTAATATACCCACAAATTCCACTTTGTTAGACTTTGGTAATAATATAGTACCAAGAATAAATCAAACAAGAAGTTTTAATATAGATTATTTTTCGGCAATTATAAAAACAAACAATAGGTAGTATTATGCAAAAAATAGAAGTTTTTAGAGTTTTTAATGATAAAAAAACAATTCAATTTCCTTTAGAGCAAGAGGCAGAAGCCTTTAAGTTCTCGGAAGATAATAATTTGAATATAGAGCGAATAGAAGTTGAAATAGTCCCATCGCAAATAACACCTTCTTCGGCTGATTGGTACGACTTTGAGCAGACGTTATATGAAAACCCCTCTATATTACAAAAAGCTCTTACATCGCAAGGGAATGGTTTTGCTTTTTTGTTAAAAGTGCTTACCGACGGAAGAACTATTCACGCTACTCAATTCGCTTTGAAAATGGGTATTGAGCTTACTATGATGGGTATGAAAACTCCTCTTACTCAAGAAGAGATTGATTTCATCAATGAAAATCTAATTAAATATAATTTCTCTATTCAAATTTAACAGACATGAAAATATACAAACAAAATAATATGGCAGTGGTTGATAGGGAAAATAATAGAGATTATCTTCTTTTGAATAGTAAAGATATATTCTTTGAAACGAGGAACAATAATATATTAATACTGTATAGTTATAATAATACAAACGAAGAAGTTTCTATTGCCGATATAAAACGTTTGGATGGAACTTCTTATGGTAATAATTTAGAAGATGTTCTGTTAAATTTAATAACGGTCGTAAGCTAAAAAAAACTCCACCTAATAGATGGAGTCTTTAAAAGTAAATAAAACTTATTAAATATGATTTTCCAATTTTAAGCGCTGCACATATTGCAGTCTTCACCATTTCGCATCGCTTCGATGCTACAAGCCATTTTTTCCTCTTCGGTAGGCTGTTTTTGTTCATTTTGACTTACAGCCAAAGTTTTTTGGGAGTCAAGGCTTCTTCTGGTTCGTAGATAATAGATACCTGTCTTTAGTCCTTGCTGCCACGAATAAGTGTGCATTGAAGATAAAATTGGTATTGTTGGTTCAGCCACGTACAAGTTCATAGATTGAGATTGGTCTATAAAAGCACCTCTATCTGCTGCCATATCAATAATCGTGCGCATTTTCATTTCCCAAATGGTTTTGTATTTATTTTTTATGAGTTGATGTTCATCACTCAACCATTGGACACTTCCATTATTGAAAATGATTTTGTTTTTTGTATCTTCATTCCACAAGCCTACTTTTTCAAGGTCATTTACCAAGTATTTGTTGAGAATAACATACTCACCAGATAAAACCTTTCTTGAATAGATATTGTTCACAAAAGGTTCAAATCCTTCGTTAGACCCAATTATATTCGCTGATGATTGTGTTGGCATTAAAGCAGTTACAAGAGAGTTTGCTAAACCATATTGCTTGATACTTTCCTTCAATGCTTGCCAGTCGTGCCTTCCTTTGCTTTCAACTTCTTCGGTTTTATTCCACATATCATACTGTAAAATACCTTTTGAGGCTGGTGAACCAAAGAAACCGTCGTAAATAATACCTTGTTCCTTAGCAATAGCATTACTTTCGGAAAGTGCTGCATAATATATCGTTTCAAAAATATCTTTATTTAATAGTTTTGATAACTCATCCCCAAAAGACATATCAAGCAAAGCAAAGGTATCTGCTAAACCTTGGACACCGATACCAATGGCTCTTTGTTTTAATCCCCCGTATTTAGCATCTTCGGTGGAATATTTATTCACTTTGAAGACATTATTCAAAGCTCTTGTTACTTTTCGTACTGAATTTTCAAGAGATTTAAAATCAAACTTACCTTTGTTAATATGTTTGTGCAAAGGTATTGAGGAAAGTGTACAAATTGCCTGAGTTTTTGAATCAGTATATTGCATAACTTCAATACACAAATTGCTCTGCGTGATTGTGCCGTAATTCTGATGATTGGTTTTGTTGTTTACGTTATCTTTGAACCCAATGTAAGGTAATCCTGTTTCTATTTGAGCCACGCAAATATCTCTCCAAATGTCTTGTGCTTTTACTTTTTTTCCTATGCCCAAATCAACCGCTTTTTGATATTCAATCTCAAACAGTTCTCCGTGTAAATTTTGTAAGGGAGTGAGACCCGCTTTGATAATATCATTAGGACAAAATTGATAATAATCTCCATTATCTACAACAGCACGCATAAAATTGTCTGGAATCCAAACAGCACTAAACAAATCTTTTGCTCTCAACTCCTCAGCGCCCGTTTCCTTTCTCATTTCAAGCACATCTTTTAGGTCTTTGTGCCACACCTCTACATATACCGCAAAAGAACCTTTTCTTTTGGATTGTTGGTCATAACAACGAGCAAGTTCGTTATAAATTTTTAATTGTTTTAACAAACCTGCTGCTTTTCCACCCGATGTGGAAATAGTCGATTCTTTTGAACGAATGTTCGTGATTCCCAACCCGATACCTGCCGCATCTGCTGATGTGCGAGCAACATCTTTATAAGTGCCACAAAGAAGTTCCAACGAATCTCCTTTGTTTTGGATAAGAGAACAAGAAATGAGGTTTTGATTTACTGTTCCGCTATTATATGCGATTGGGGTTGCTGACGATACTTTTTGATAAGAAAGTTCATCATAATAATCAGAAATATCTTCAAAATTATCAAACAATGTCAATGCAATTCGCATATACATTCCTTGTGGTCTTTCAACGACATTACCGCCTATTTTAAGAAGATAACCTTGTTCAAGCGTTTTATAACCAAAATATTCAAACAAGTAGTCTCTTTGATAATCAATTTTAGCTTCAATCAAAGACCTATTCTTCTTTACTTTTTCAAAATAATCTTTATTCAATAAGCCTGCGTTATATAAATCCTCTGTTGCTTCATAAAAAGGTTTTGTTTCTTTATGTAAGCGTGAAATAGCAATATTGCTCGCAAGTTTACTATAATCTGGATGTGTTGTAACCATTGCAAAAGAGGTCATCGAAGTAAGATTGTCGATTTCTTTTGTACTTACTTCATTGGCAAGTTGCATAATCACTTGCTGTGCAACTTTGTGATAATCGGTTTTTAGATTTTTTGATTGATTTTTAATTCTTTTTAATACTTTGTCGAAAGAGACGGGTTCTTTTCTCCCGTCTCTCTTAGTAACATACATTTCTGCTGCCATTATATTTTATTTGTTATTTTAATTATTATTTTTTTTTAGAAATCACTGTCAAAGTTTACACTTTCACCATCTTTTGCGATTCTGTACTCATTTGGTCTTCTCTCAAAGAAGTTGGTTTTGTTGTCCAAAGCAATGCGCTCCATAAAATTGAATGGTTGTGTAACATTGAACACTTTGCTATATCCCAAATCAGACAAAAGAACATCTGTAACATATTCAAGATATTGGCTCATTAAATCTGAGTTCATTCCAAGTAAGCTCACGGGAAGAGATTTGGTGATAAACTCTTTTTCGATTTCAAGCGCATCTAATACAATTTCTCTTATTTTTGCTTCGGATAGTTTCACATCTACAAATTCTTTGTAGAGATGCACCGCAAAATCCCTATGGCTTCCCTCATCGGCAGAAATGTAATCATTTGCTTGACAGAGACCTGGCATCAAACCTTTTTGTCTTAACCAAAAGATAGCACAAAAGCTTCCTGAAAAGAAAATTCCTTCAACAACAGCAAAGGCAATCAGTCTCTCCACAAAACTTTCTGAATTTACCCATTTTAAAGCCCACTGTGCCTTCTTCTGGACAGGTTCGTTGTTGTGTATTGCTTGAAACAATCTTTGTTTCTCAGCGTTATCTTTGATGTATGTGTCGATGAGGAGCGAATACATTTCACCGTGGATGTTTTCCATCATTAACTGAAATCCGTAGAAACAGCGTGCTTCTGGTAGCTGCACTTCTTTGATGAAATTTGCTGCAAGGTTTTCGTTTACAATACCATCACTTGCGGCAAAGAAAGCCAATACATTTTTGATGAAGAAACGTTCATTGTCGTTTAATTTGTTCTCCCAATGAGAAATATCCTCGGATAAATCAACTTTCTCTACTGTCCAAAAGGCATCAATAGACCTTTTGTAAAATGACCATGTGCTTGGGTGGTTTATTGGGAAAATAACAAACCTATCTGGATTTTCATCCAGTAATACTCTTAAATTACTCATACGATTTTTATTGTTTGGGTAAGATTAAATAGATTACAAATATAGAAAAGTTTTGTTAATTTACCAATTTAACTCTCAAAAAATAATGAGTTTCTTCATCATTTTTTTCTAATATTTCGTATTTTTTTCCTAACTCACTATCTCTCACTCTGATAATTTCTAAACTATTGTCTTCTTTTTGTAAAGTACAAAGCAAAAGTTTTTCGTTTATTTTTATCGGGTTTCCTGAGTAGTATTCTTTCAGTTCAAAATCTTCAATATTTTCTTCAATAATTAGAATTGCATCTTTCAATGCTGACTGTATGGTTTCGTCCATTTTATTGTTCTTTTTAAATATTTTTTTGAGTTTGGTTATCATTTATTTTGAAGTTTAAGTTTACCTGATTTTTTTATTTTATCTCTTATATAAGAAAGACTTAAAATCCATCTAATATGATAATCTTCCAATTTATACAAATAAGCGTCAAGTTTACCTGAGTCCCAAATTTTCTCTGCTATTAAAGACCGCATGATAAGATTATAAATATCACCATTACTAAATAAACTATAATCTATGAGACCATTATCAAAGAAAAAACTTGCTATGGGGTCTTGGTATAATATTTTTTCAAAAGCACTTCCTATTCTATATTGAAAAAAATCTGAACTACCTAAAGTAGCATAACAAATATATTTATAAATCTCTCTTGCCCTATCGCCGTAAAGAGCAATAGCCATAGCGTGCGTGTCCTTGTTGAAAAGAACTCGACAAATATGTACATCGTCTTTGGTTAAGTCCATAAACAATTCCTTATTTTTAACAAACGTGAAAGCATTGTGTCGTCTTCTTCCGTATCTTCTATGGTGTCTTCTTGTTGTCGCCTAATCCACCAAGCGTAAAGGTGCTCCAATTCTTCCAGAAAATCTTTGTGGGTTTCTTTGTGAAGATGCTCCATAGGATGTTCTTTTTCTACAAAATCTTTGAGGATTTGGAAACAGCTATGGAGCATCAATTCATCTCTATCCACCCAAGCTTCTTTCTTGCTCGGAAGCGTTTCTATCTTTACTATTCTCATCTATCAGATTGAGTTTTTCTTCTGATTTTATTGTTATATACATAAGCATAAAATACGTCAGGGGAGGTATTTAATCCGTACCAACAATCTTCGTCCTCGTGGAAAAACATAGTAATTCCCTCTGGTGTTACCATAATCAGAATGTCATTTGACATAAACCCAAACTCTTCGTGGTAAAAAATATAAGAATAATAACCATCTTCTGTTATCAGTTCTTTTTCAAGACCAAAGTTATCTCTTTGGGTATAACCCATCTCGTGAAGCGTTTGGTGCAAAATCTCGAAGGGGGAAAAGGAGCGTCCTGTTTGAATATCTAATACCATAATTATAAAGGTTTATTGTGAAACATTATTTTTGTGTTGTTATAACCAAGAAGCCTTGGTTTTTGTTGCTAAAATTTCTTTCTATTTTCAATTTGTTCGTTAATAAAATCTATTTGCGCTTTTCCCATTTTAAATTCTTTTTTTGTGAGAATCTTTGGGTTGTTTTTTATTTCTGAAACAAAAAACTTGCCCGTAGATTCCGCACTACGAAACTCTTCGTACAAATATTTCTCCACGGGGTAATAGGAATATACCCACCCTGTTTTGAAAAAAATCTTTAGGGTAAGATTGCTTTCGGAATATTCTGTATGAAGGATGTTTGATGAATCAAACAAACACCTCTCAATACCTTCTTCTTGCTCTGTGAATAATAACATATACGTCAGGTTTTTAATTTTAAATATAACAAGAAAAAGAGTTCTTTTGTTACAAAAATCCTTTTATTTTTTTACGGCTATTTACATATAAATCATAAATGGAAAATCTTACGATTTATAATAAGCTTTTTATGGCTTTTGAGGGTGGAAAAGTGCCAAGAGCAAATGTATATAGAGAACCCAAGTCTGTTGTGGTAACTGGCGATACCCCCGAAGAAGTACAAAAAAAAGCGTTAGAGCTTCAACAAGAATACTATTCAAATAACTTATATTGGCGCACATCATCCGAGTATCATAATCAAGCAATGCTTGCAGAAACCACACGCTATACTGCTTTTGTTGATTATGACGGAATGGATTATTACCCTATCATTGGTTCTGCGCTTAATATGTATGCTGACGAAGTAACCACCATAGGTGAAGATGGAAACTTAATAAATGTTTATGCCAAGAGTACACGAGTAAAAGCCATTATCGAGGATTTGTTATATAATGTACTTGACATCAATACCAATCTTTTCCCTTGGACACGTACCACAATCAAATATGGCGATTCGTTTCTCTTTATTAATAGTTCTGTTAAAAAAGGTATTACGGGGGTAAGACCCTTAATGCCTTTGTATATTAAACGTGAAGAAGAAATTATTCCAATGAAAGGAGATTCTTTGAAGTTTATCAATACACAAAACTTAGATGAATATAACCCTTACCAAATAGCCCATTTTAGGTTAATGGGTGATGATAAGTTTTTGCCTTATGGTTGCTCTATTCTTTCAAAAGTTCGTAGAACGTGGATGCAGCTTGTGCGTGCCGAAGATGCTATGATGGTATATAGGCTTAATAGGGGTACTGAGCGTCGTGTATTTAAGGTCTATGTGGGAAATATGGACACTGCTGACGTGGATGCTTATATCAAGATGATGATGAGCAAATTTAAGAAAACTCCACAAGTGAATAGAAACAATGGTTTTGTTGAGTTCAAATACGATACAATGCCTGTGGACGAGGATTTCTTCATCCCAATTCGTGAGCAGAACGACCCAAGTGGTATCGAAACACTTGCAGCAGGCGCTAACTTAGATACTATTGGCGATATTGAATATATTAGAAATAATCTTTTTACTGGCCTTGAAATACCAAAATCTATCCTTGCTTATGAAGAGCCTGTGGGTGATGGGAAATCTTTTGCACTCGTACTCCAACAATTTTCAAGAAAGGTGAATCGTATTCAACAAACAATGTTGATGGAGCTTAACAAATTGGTGATTATACACTTGTATATGTTGGGTTTGTATGACGATTTATACGACTTTAAGCTCACAATGAATAACCCCTCCATTCAAAACAAAATGGCTTTGTTGGAAGTGTTTGATAAGCAATACGATGTATATGAGAAATTCACCAAAGCAGACGAAAACGGTTGGGCAGCAATGTCTATTACTAATGCTAAGAAGAAATTTTTTAATATGTCGGAAAAAGAAATTGCACAAGACCTCAATCAACAAGCTTTTGAGCGTGTTATAAAAGAAGAGCTTGTTAAAAAAGGAACTGAATACAAGAAGACAGGCATATTTGATGAGGTGGACACAAAATTGAAATCAATTAATAAAGATACTCAAGGAGATGCTGCTCCGAGCGATGACACTGGTACGGAAGATACTGGTGCTGAACCAGAAGAAGCAGATACCGATGAAACTCTTGCCGAAAACCAAGTATTTAGGTTATTGAGTGAGCATAGAAAAATGATTGACGATATGAAAAATAATAAAAGAGACTTGCTCTGAAATATTTTGATTATAACGACTATTTAATATAAATAACAGTACAACTATGGCTTTTAGAACAAGATTAGACGAATTTTCAAAACCTTTCTTTGAAAAAAATGTGGCTCGAAACAAATTTTCTGAAATCGAACAATATTCAGAAAATCACCCTGACGCACTCTCCGATGGAGATGAGCTTGGTAAAGGTGAGTTGAATGGTAGTGTTGGTGGAAGAACGGATATTTTAACTCGTAACAAAAACCTCGCAAGAAATTTTTATAGCCCAACAAATCAATATTCGCTTGATTAATGCTTGATGTATATGATTTATATAGGGTTGTATTAAATGAAAATTCTCTTGTAAGTAAAATCGAAAAGGGGATTGACAGAGGGGATATTGTCGTAATTGATTATGACCCCGAAGACGATGACCCAGATAAACAAATACTTGGAAAAGGTAGGAGGGTTGTTATCCCTTTTACCTTTGGTGTATCAAAAGCAGGTAATAAGGTGGTGCGCTGTTGGCAACTTTCGGGGAAGTCAAGAACCCCAAATGGAGATGGGAAAGACCCATTAAAGAATATCGCTGGTTGGCGTATGTTTCGTGTAGATAGAATAAAATCTTGGAATAGAAGTGCAAGGACATTGGATAGAACATTTATCGAAACACTTGATGCAAGTGAAAAAAATCAGATAAGAAAATATAATCCACAAGACAAGAATATGACAACAATCTATAAATCATCTACTATTGCTGATGAATTTAAGCGTGGATAATATTTTTTCTGAAATTAATTACTATTTAATAATAAATTATCATATATGAATAATAAACTTGATATTGAAAAAAAGCGTTGGGCTGAATTGGCTGGTATCAACCTCAATGAGTCGGAACGCAATAAGAAAGAAACTGCACATTTGGTTGAGTATATAAGAGCTAATGATGGTACTGCTTTAGGTATTGTAAAGGAGAACCAGAAGTTTTATATCAAAAAAACCAGTAAAAAAGGCGATTTGGTGGTAGAAGACTTTGATTATCTGAAAGGCCACATGTATCGTTCAGAGGCTTCGTTCAATTCAATCAACAGAGCACAAAAAGAACTCAAAAACTATATTAACGAAATTAACGAAAGCACATCGAATATTGATGATAATTTCGATATTGTTCAATTTAGAAAAAAATACTTCAAAGAAAACGAAGAAAAAGAAATGGGTGGCGAACCCGAAAGAAAAGAGAAACCATCTCCTGCACAAGAAGTGGACACCACAGACATTGAAGATGAGGTGCAAGTAGATGCTTCTGAAATAGAGCCTGCACCTGCTGGTGATATGGGTGGAGAGCAAGAAGACGAAGGTTTGGATAGTGTTGCTTCAATCGTAGGTCGTTTTTCGCAAGAATTAGGTGAGCGTGAACTCACCCCCGAAGAAGGTAAATCTATCTTGAACACAGCAATTACCATTACGGCTAAAGTGATGCCTGAATTTGAGGATGTTGATAAAGAAGGGTTTATTAAACGTATCGAAAACAACGGACAGAAGCTTGATGAGAAATATCTTAAAGAAGACGATGACGATATGGAAGATGTTGTTGGTGATATTCACGCATCATTGTCTATGCCCGATATGAAACAAGATTTTGAGCTTCAAGAAGAAGATGATGACGATGATATGCTTGAAATTGATTTGGAAAGTAAGAAAATTAAAATTCCGTTGGGTGAGGCCAAGTCTGAAATCAGAAAACTTGTAAAAGAAGAAAAGGCAAAGGTAAAAGTAAAAAAACTTGTTGAGTATATTACAGAAGCTATTCTTGAAGGTAAGAATATCGAACCTAAATCCAAGCTCAACAAAGAAATTTATAAAACCGTGGTGGAAGAAATGTCTTCTTTGAGTAGAAAAATGCTCCGTGAGTTTATAGATGGCAAAAAGATTGAACCTAAAACAAAAGCCGAAAAAGTTATTTACAAGCATATCCTTGAAGAATCCAAAAGCAATAAAAAGTTGATTGAGTCAGTAAAAAAGGGGAAACTAAAACTGATTAAAGAAGCAATTAAACGTAAATCAAACTTGTAATATCATTTAGAATGTGATTAATTGAAAGAGATAGTAATTTTTACTATCTCTTTTTCTATTTAATATAAAAGTGGTTT
>BBPE01004477.1_pt6 | contig 46111 bp, 60 predicted proteins | sample 1344301 | NCBI WGS metagenome assembly BBPE01 (sample SAMD00019089, study PRJDB2971) | groundwater metagenome | isolation source: The Cedars highly-alkaline
CCGCGACCATTGCGGGCCACGTTCCGGCCAAAGCATACGCCACCAGCGCTACCATGCCCACGATCGCCACGGCAGAAACCAAATCTTTTATCACTCCGCTCAAAAAAGATCGACCCATCTTTTTACCTCTATCGCATAATTTATACACACTTAGTATAATATATCTACTGGTCCTATGGGCACAACGGACGAAATTATCCAAAAATTCGCCGAAACTGGATATCAAATACATCCAGATGCGGTTAAGATGATCGAGCAGTACAATGGGTTCTCAAAAAGTATGGTACAGGACATACTCGCATCATTAGACGAATCGGTGCTGGTAATCGCCCCAGAGCACATCAGAAACGTGCAACAAGGATTGCAACTAGGCATTATCGCGCCAGATAAACAACAAATCATAACAACTGCACCAGAGGTCAGGATTTTAAGCGACGTCACGGACGATTCAACATGCATTGGTAATTATGATGAGTTCGTCAAATATTTTCGTGACCGTTATGCCAGGTCGGGAGAAATAATCCGAAAACGGGTTAGCGCCAGACCTATCGAGATCGTTAACAAGGGCACGCAGATAAACGGACGAGAGGACATCACCATAATAGGGATGATATCCAGCACCAGGGTCACCCCAAACGGGCACAGATTGGTGGAAATAGAGGACCCAACTGGGACGATGTCCGTACTTTTTCTTAAAGACAAGGACGCATTTGAGAAATCTCAACAGATTATTTTGGATGAGGTCATCGGCATCACAGGCTCGCTTACAAATGATGGCGGGCTGTTGATCGCAAACAATATCATATGGCCCGAAGCACCTGCAAAGAACAACAAGCACCAGAAAACAGGAGAACCGACTTACGCCGTCCTGATTTCAGATGTGCACATAGGCAGCAATATGTTTTTAGAGGAGACGTGGTCCAGGTTCATAAGCTGGATAAACGGCGATGTCGGCAATGACCAACAACAAACGCTTGCAGAGCGCGTTAAATACCTGGTGATTGCCGGTGATCTGGTGGACGGCATTGGCATCTATCCAAATCAAGAGAGGGAGCTCGCCATCCTGGATATTTATGAGCAGTACCGACTCGCCGCCGAACATCTAGCGGGCGTGCCATCGCGTATCAGGGTCATCATCGCTCCAGGAAATCACGATGCGGTCCGCCAGGCAGAGCCGCAGCCAGCACTTCCTAAACAAATAACGTCTATGTTTAAATCCTCCAATACGACCTTCGTGGGCAACCCCTCGCTAATCGAATTGAATGGCACCCGCATCCTCGTCTATCACGGACGCGCCCTGGACGATTTTGTTGCAACGCTGCCAGGGCTATCATACAAGGCGCCAGAGGTGGCCATGGTTGAAATGCTCAAAAGGAGACATCTATCTCCGATATATGGTGGTCGCGTCTCCATAGCCCCTGAGAAGCGAGACCATTTTGTGATCGACATCGTACCAGACGTGCTGCACTGCGGACATGTGCACACCATGGGACTGTCGAAATATCGGGGCGTCACGTTGGTAAACTCTGGCACATGGCAAGCACAGACCGAGTTCCAGAAGCGCATGAATTTAGAGCCAGTTCCAGGATGCGCACCCATTGTCAATTTGAATACGCTGGAGACGTCTGTTTTGAAGTTTTATACGTAGACCACAGCATCATCGAATAGGCCGTTTAGTCACGCGCAGATCTTTATGAGATCGGCTACCAATCACAGCAAATCTTATCTGGCATGATTGAGTCGTTAAATTTAAATAACAAGCGTTAATTAAAATTAACACGTGTTAAGAAAAAATAACACTTGGAAGATCCTGGAGTTGTTCCTCCAAAATCCTGAGAAGAGATTCCACATCAGAGAAATTGCCAGGTTGGTGCCCCTGTCACCACCCTCGGTATCGAAAATAGTTGCAGAGCTAAAGAAAGATGGACTGCTGGAATCAAAAAAGGAAAAAATGGTTGAAGACGTGTCGGCTTCTAAGACGGAGAACTTTGTCTGGCTTAAGAGAACTTACAATCTTCACTCCCTCTATGAAAGTGGCCTGGTCGATTTCCTGAGAAAAGAATACCAAGAGCCAGAGACGATCATACTTTTCGGTAGCTACTCTATGGGAGAGGATACGAGCAAAAGTGATATCGATATAGGAATCGTGACAGATGAAGCCAAGGAGCTCGATCTCCAAAAGTTTGAACGCATTCTGAGAAGAAAAATAAACGTCCATGAGATTCAACTGAAAAAATGCGAGAAGGAATTTTTGAATAACATCGTAAACGGAATAGTCCTCTACGGGTGCTTGAAGGTGTTCTGATGCTGCAAGAGTTTCAATATTACCTAAACGAAAATCTAGTAGCCAAAAAGCATCCTAATAAAGAAGAAGCCAAGTCACTGATGAATAAAGCGATACAACGCTTGAGATATGTGAAAGAACAGGAAATTACCGAGCTCAATGCCATCATTTATCTTTGAGGATATCTACGAGTCCCTAAGAGAGGCATCCCAAGCTCTGATGTCCCTGAGAGGCTACAAACCATACTCCCATGAGGCACTGATAGCTTTTCTGAAAAAGTTCTATAACTTTCCTGAAGCAGACACATCCTCTTTTGATAGATATAGGAAGCTAAGGAACAGATGTGTATACGGTGCCTTCTTCATTTCTATATCTAAATGTAGAGAGGCATTGGTGTTTTTGGAAAGATTCTTGCCTAAAATTAGGGAGAAGTTTGAAAGAGAGAGCGTATAGGAAACATCTCACTCTAACAATCACCAACTTGATTGATAGAATTATCTTAATCACTATGGAGACAAGAGCAACTTAGTTTTTGCAGTAGATTTTATACTGGGTTTTTGGATTTTGAGTAAATCAGTAACCTCACCTTAAGAAAGTATACCAACCATCTGTTTACACTATTTTAGCATCGCAACCCAATCACAACATATTTCAAATCAGCCAACCAATACTAAAGAGCATGAACGTAAGCACAAGTGAGCGCATCGCATCTTATTTTAGCTCACTGGAAAGCGGGCTGGAGCAGGCGATGTGGATAGCTCAGAGGGCCAGAGAGGCGGGCGCAGACCCAGCGCCGCATCCAGAGATTCCTCCAGCCAAAGACCTGGCGGACCGGGTTGAGGCCCTGGTTGAGATATCGGGCGTAGCGCAGAGGATCAGGGAACTGGAGCCAAAAATGTCCAGAGAAGAGGCCGCATTTCAGATTGGTCTGGACTTTGTGAACGGGCGCATCGGCACGTTCAAATCAAAAATTGATGTGGCGGAGGGCGCAATCAGAACTGCGGTTGCAATACTTACTGAGGGAGTGGTAGCAGCGCCCATCGAGGGAATCGCTCGAGTGGGGCTGGGCAAAAATGATGATGGCACGGATTATGTGAGGATATACTATGCAGGACCGATTAGGAGCGCAGGAGGGACCGCTCAAACGATATCGGTTCTTGTCGCCGATTACGTGAGACGAAAAATGGGTATCGGCGCCTACAAACCACGAAAGGACGAGGTCGAGCGCTATGTTGAAGAGGTTTTGCTTTACGAAAAAGTGGCAAATCTTCAGTACACCCCCGCCGAGAAGGAGATTCGGCTAATCGTCGAAAACTGTCCCATTTGTATAGACGGCGAACCCACGGAGGAAGCGGAAGTCTCAGGATATAGAGACCTGGACCGAATTGAGACCAACAGGGTCAGGGGCGGAATGGCACTGGTGCTCGCCGAAGGTCTCGCATTAAAGGCGCCAAAGATCAAGAAGTACGTGTCCCAATTGGGTCTTGATGGCTGGGAATGGTTGGATGATCTTACAAAAAGCATAAAAAGTACTGAGACCGGGGAACGGAAAGACGAAACAATGAAGCCGAAGGGGCGGTTTCTGGACGATATCATAGCAGGGAGGCCCGTGTTTTCACACCCCTCTCGGCCAGGTGGATTTCGATTACGATACGGACGATCGCGTAATTCCGGTTTTGCCACAGCAGGCATACATCCAGCCACGATGATATTATTTGATGACTTCATCGCCACCGGCACACAGATGAAGATTGAGGGACCTGGAAAGGCAGCAGGCATGTTGCCAGTAGACTCTATAGAGGGGCCGACGGTTCGATTGATCAACGGGGACGTTCTGCAAATCAATTCAGTGGAGCAGGCACATGAACTCCGCCCAAACGTTTCAAAGATAATAGATGTGGGGGAGATATTGATCAATTATGGAGATTTTTTGGAGAACGGCCGCCCCCTCGTTCCGGCATCATATTGTTATGAGTGGTGGATACAAGAACTCGGGGCAAAAACCACCACGCCGGAAGATTTGAGGGACATGTCCCCGGAAACAGCGTTCGAGTTATCGGAAAAATTTGGCATACCACTGCATCCCAAATACACATATCTCTGGCACGACGTCTCCATCCAAGAACTGGAATTGCTGGTGAGCTATATCTCAGAGAAAGGAAGACACGACGGGGCTCTCACAATCCCCCAGGATGCGAAGATAAAGGAACTTCTGGAAACGCTGTTAATTCCGCACAAAGTTCGTGAAGGTAATATAATAATCGAGCAGCCATATCCACTCATCAAATGTCTCGGTCTGACGCCCGAGCTGAACAGGTTGCACCCATCGCCACTGGACGCAAAAACGACTGTAAATGCAGTTTCAATACTGAGCGGCGTGCAGATTATGGAGCGCGCACCGTTCAGAATCGGCGGTAGAATGGGCCGTCCGGAGAAGTCAAAAAGACGGGAAATGCGCCCCTCGGTACACGTCTTATTCCCAATAGGCCATGCTGGGGGCAGAATTCGGTCGCTCCAGGATGCGGCAAACCATTCAAAATCACTTAACGACAAAATCGGCGAGATTGAGGTAGAATTAGGGGTCAGAAAATGCCACAATTGTAACAAAACCACGTTCAAGACCAGATGTGAGTGTGGGGAATTTACACAACCAACTATGTTTTGTCCACGTTGCAACATATCTACTGGAGACGGAGAAACATGCCCGCGCTGCAATAAAGACACTACCAGCATTCGATTGCAGACAATCGACCTCAAAACACTTTATTCTCAATCATTGAAACGATTGGGCGAACGTGACAATCCCAACGTATTCAAAGGCGTGCTCGGGTTGATATCCAAGAATAAGACGCCAGAGCCATTGGAAAAGGGCATACTCAGGGCAAAACACGACGTATCCGTATTCAAGGATGGGACCGTTAGATATGACCTGACAGACCTCCCCCTCACCCACTTTAAACCAAGGGAGATTGGCGTGCCCATAGAAAAGCTCAAAGAGCTTGGATATGACGTCGACCGCCATGGTAGCCCCCTCATCGATGAAAACCAGATGATAGAACTCAAACCACAAGACCTAATACTCTCCAAGGATGCTGCCAGGTATTTACTGCGCGCCGCCAACTTCGTGGACGACCTACTGGTAAAATATTATGGGGCGGGGCCATATTATCGCGCCAGCTCAACAGAGGACCTGGTCGGACACCTCGTCATAGGGCTTGCCCCACATACCAGTGCAGGAGTGCTTGGCAGAATGCTCGGATTTAGCGATGCATCTGCCGGGTATGCGCACCCATTCTTCCATGCAGCGAAGCGCCGTAACTGCGATGGCGACGAGGACTGCGTTATGCTGCTCATGGACGGGTTGCTCAACTTTTCCCGTTCATACTTGCCTGACAAGCGCGGCGGCAAGATGGACGCGCCGCTCGTGCTCACGACGAGGATAGACCCCAACGAGATCGATAGCGAGGCACATAACATCGATGTGGTTGGCCAATATCCATTGGAATTTTACGAAGCGACCCGCAAATACGCAGACCCAAAGGACATGGCATCCAAGATGGATTTAATCGGCGCAAGACTCGGCACACCAGCACAGTATGAGGGATTCGACTTCACACACGATACGTCCAACATAGCGGCCGGTCCAGCCAACAGTGCCTACAAGACCCTTGACACGATGGGGGATAAACTGGAGGCACAACTAATCCTGGCAAAAAAAATCAGGGCGGTGGATGCCAGAGATGTGGCAGAACGCGTCATCAGCTCGCACTTTCTACCGGATTTGATAGGTAACCTACGCGCATTCTCGAAACAAAAAGTGCGATGCGTCAAATGCAATAAAAAATTCAGGCGCCCCCCGCTCAGTGGTACCTGCTCGAAATGCGGTGGACGGATAATTCTGACGGTGCACGAAGGGGCGGTTAAAAAATATCTGGACGTCTCGCATAAAATCGCGATGGAGTATGACGTCTCAGATTATACAAAGCAACGATTGAAGTTAATCGATCTCGAAATCCAATCCCTCTTCAAAAGCGACAAGTCAAAGCAAATGGGCATAGTGGATTTTATGTAATCATTTGCTTAGGCCGATCGCCTCTTTTATCGACCCCGTCTTCTTGTAATCAAGGCGGATCGCGTATAGGAGGGACAATGCTCCAAGTACAATCAGGAACAGTCCAACGCCCATTATCATCATCGTGACCATCGACTGGCTCACAAAGAACACAATGCCACACAACACTCCGACCGACCCAAGCGCCAGCGCCAGATAGTAGAGTTTTAGCTCATCTTCGATATCAAATCCCATGATTTTCATTAGACCACCTAAAAGATTATCTGATTGTTCTGTTATATGTCTTTTTCTTATTTATCGGCTTTGTACATAAAGTCCCTTTTTCGAAGGACTTATTGTGCAGATGTTGGACTTTTTGTGCAACATATTATGTACGTACCCTCTCCATCAAATCCTTGTCCAATAGAATAAAATCGTCACAGACATCTTGAAGGTGACGAGATTTTCCAGTTGCAAAGTACGCATGCTCAATATGTTTACCAAAAGTTGATTTTGCAAACTCAACTGCCGGGGCAAAATCACCATCTCCAGACACTAAAATGCCAACATCATATACATTGTTAACAGCGAATCTTGCCATATCAACGGCGATTTGGATGTCAACACCTTTTTCGATAAAGGTGTTTCCACGTGGTACTAATCGACCCAATTTCAATTCAGTGTATGGTGTCCTTTTCACTGCATTAAAAAATCTTTGTTGATCTTTGTAACGCTTGCTACTATCTTGTTTATGTGGGGCGTTATAATAGTAAACTCTTATTAACTCACGTTTTGGTTTTAATTTTGCAAGTTTTAAACCGAATTTGTAAAAATCAATATCAGTAAAACCCACATTATGTTTCAATCCATGATAGAAATTGTTACCATCTACGAAAACATATACCCGCTTCATCCAATACTCACACATCCGACAATATAAATTAAGAGTACGGAGGGTTAATAATTTTTAACCCTCCGGTGTTAATATACCTATCCTTATTAGATAAGAATAGGGAGTTTATACGCAAATAACCTATATGTCTTAACTATATAAATATTTTCCATAGGAAATGGCTTTGCACATGCTTCCGCAAACTCGCGACGATCGCCTGTCCGAGGGAAATCCCCCCATCACCATTCGGTATCCTGTCGTGCATGATAAATCCGAAACCACGTTCTTCTACCAGCTCCCATATCCTTCTGGTAATATGTGCATTATATGAAACGCCGCCGCTGATTCCGACCGTCTCTATGTTTTGCTTTTTGGCGACGTCTATGGCGAGCTCGGCAAGACCGGTTGCAATGGCGTCTTCTGTGGAAAATGCGAGGTCTGATTTTGAGTAAGTGCCCAGGCCATCATATACACTCAATAGGACCTGCGTTGTATCTAACACCCTTCTGCTATCTTCTGTTTTGAACCTTATCGGGATATCGAGCACGTCCTTTCCACCTCTGGCAGCACTCTCCAGTTTCATCGCCGGCTCACCTTCGTAACTCCTGTAATATGTTATGCCCAGGAGCGCGGAGACCGCATCTAAGACACGCCCCGTGCTCGTCGTGCGCATGACGTTGACATCCTGCCTCAACTGCTCGATGATGATCTGTTTTTCTTTTTCATGTTTGAATCGCAGTTTTACCTTTGCGAGCTCATCGTCGCTCAGGACCTTGTTGAGTATTCCCAGAGCCATGCGTGATGGATAATGTGCGGCGAGGTCGCCGCCAGGCATTGGCTGGGTTTCAAGGCTCGCACATCGCGTAAAATCACCGTAGCCTGCCACTATTATCTCCCCTCCCCAGATGGTGCCATCTGGACCATAGCCAACACCGTCGACGGCGATGCCCACGATTTCGGAGTCTATGGACAATCCATTATCTATCATAAGTGAGACGAGATGTGCGTGATGATGCTGCACTTTTACGCTCTTTGCATTCTCCATGGCATAACGGGTCGTATTGAACAGGGGATGAAGGTCGCAACCATATATGTCTGGCGATATGCGAGTCAATCGTTTTAGGTGCTCCACCACCTCGTTGTGGTATTGAAGCGTCTCTATCTCTCTCGTGTTTCCGACGTACTGGGACAGGTATGCCCAATCGTCATGTACGATGCTTATGGTGACATCCCACTCTGCGCCAACGCCAAGCGCATCCTTCTCCAGGACGAAGGGCAGAACGATTGGTTCCGGGACATAGCCGCGTGACCTTCTGATGAATTTTGTTCTGCCACAGACGACCCTCGCGACAGTGTCATCGGCCCGATTCGCTATCCTTCTGTTGTGGAGCAGATAATAATCCACGATTCCGTTCAGCTTCTCAAAAGCCACTGCATTGTCCTTTACCATCGGTCTTCTTGGCAGGTTTGCGCTGGTCATCACACACGTCGGCTCTTTGAGTGCTCTGAACAACAGATGATGTAAGCCAGTATAAGGCAACATCACGCCGATGTTGTGCAGTCCAGGCGCGACGAGTTCTGAAAAATAATATTCACCGCTCTTATCCAATACGACCATCGGCCGTCTGTAACTGGTCAGAACCTGCTCTTCGGTCTGGTTGACCAGGGCAAACCCCTTTGCCGTGTGCAAATCCCTCGCCATCACTGCGAATGGTTGTTCATCTCTTCCCAATCTCTTTCGCAATCTTAACAGGGGGGCATCATCGGTGACCTTTACTGCTATGTGGATTCCGCCAACTCCTTTGATAGCGATGACCCCCCCTTCATCGAGAAGCTCTGCCGTTCTGACGATCGCATCACTCCTGTCGCTTTCTATGACCAACGCCCCTGCATCATCGTACAACATCGTTTTCGGTCCGCAATCGCTACAGCAAGTCGGTTGCGCATGATACCTTCTATCCATCGGCGAGGCATATTCTTCGCTGCACAATTTACAAAGCGGAAAGTCCACCATAGTCGTATTCTGCCTGTCATAGGGCAGATGGGAGACCATCGTGTACCTGGGGCCACAGTTGGTACAGACCGTGAATGGATGGTGGTATCTGCGGTCATTCAAATCTAACATCTCACCGAGACACTCATCGCAGATGTGGACATCTGGAGGAATTATCGAGGACTCGATTCTATTGCTCTTTTCACTCTCTCTTATCGTAAAATCGCTAAAATTTATTTTGGGCGCAGTTTTAATCTCAATCCTATCTATTCTGGAAAGTGGCGGCTTTTTCGTTTTCAGGTCGTGTAGGAATATCTCCATTTGCTCCTCATCTCCCTCTATAAGGACCTCGACACCATTTCCGAAATTGAGAACATATCCTTTCAATCCGCATTCGTGAGCGAGTCGGTATACAAATGGACGAAATCCGACGCCCTGGACGATTCCATAAATGTGGAGCCTTTTACATCCCATATCCATCGACCATATTATTTTATAAGTAATAAGCCAATATGTTGATAAATTGGCAGGAAATAAACCTGCTGGGTGAGGTTATGCGATGTGTATTGCAATACCTGGTAAAATAATAGAGATAGGTGCCGACAAAAAAGTAGCTACCGTCGACTTCGGCGGAGTTAAGCAAGAGGTGCGATTGGACCTTCTTGGTGAGCTGGACGGCGACCATATCGGTAACTATGTGCTGGTGCACGTCGGATATGCCATTCAACTCATGACTCAACAGGAAGCGGAGGAAACCCTGAAGGTATTCTACGAATATGCAGATGCGATGGAAAAAGAGCTTCGGGGGAAGTCAACATGAGCCTGGAATTTAGGGATAGGGCTCTTGGAAAAAAGGTCGTCAGGTTGATTCATTCGTTGATGTTAGATGAAGCCGTAAGAATAATGCATGTTTGCGGGACGCACGAGCAAACGATCACAAAGCACGGGCTGCGGGCACTTCTCCCCCCCAACTTGGAATTATTGAGCGGACCGGGATGTCCTGTCTGCGTCACCTCTGCAAAGGACATCGATGAGGCGATTTTTCTCGCAAAAAGCGGTGCAACATTGGTCACCTATGGCGACATGATGCGCGTCCCAGGCTCCGACATGAGTCTGGCAGAGGCAAAAGCCGATGGCGCAGATGTAAAGGTTGCATACAGCGTAAACGATGCGGTGCGGATGGCATCCAACACGAAGAACGACGTCGTCTTTTTTGGGATCGGATTTGAGACCACTGCGCCGTCGAATGCCGCTACCATCTTTAATAAGCCGCCGGAAAACTTTAGCATCTTGAGCTCTCACAAACTGGTCCCGCCTGCCATGGATGCGCTTGTAGGCGATGGCGATGTGAATTTTGATGGAGTCATAGCTCCGGGGCATGTCTCGACGATCATCGGAACCAGACCATATGAGCGATTTGCCGAAATGGGAATGCCTGTCATAGTTACGGGATTCGAACCATTGGACATCCTTTTTGCCATTTTGATGACGTTGAAACAGATGAGAAAAGGGCAGTCAAAGGTGGAAAACGAATATGCGCGGGTGGTGACCGAGCAAGGAAATCTAAGGGCTCAGAAGCTCATGAACAGGGTGTTTGACGTGACGGATGCATACTGGCGTGGCATAGGGGAAATCGCAAATTCTGGGCTGGCAATAAAATCGGAGTTCTGCCAGTTTGATGCGAGGGAGAAATACGACATCGACGTTGGCGAGGTGCAGGATTTGCCTCCTGGCTGTAGTTGCGGACTTATATTGACTGCCAAGGCCACACCAGAGGAATGCGAGTTATTCGGAAAGGCGTGCACCCCAGAGAAGCCATATGGGCCATGCATGGTGGGGATAGAGGGAACCTGTCATAATTGGTGGAAATACGGACGTTATGGTGTGGAGTAAGAATGCACGAATATGGTGTGGCAATGGAAGTATACAAAGCCGTGATGGATGCGGCATCGAAGAACGATGCCATCAGAGTGATATCAATATACTTGGAGTTGGGTGAACTGACCCACATAAATTCAGAGCAGTTGAGTTTTTGTTTTGAAATTATCGCCAAGGAGAGTCTGGCAGAGGGTGCGGACTTAAATATCATGCAAATCCCCCCAACGATAAAATGCAAGTGCGGATATGAAGGCGTTTTAGATTCTCACAATTCTTCGAACTGTGACGATACAAAACAATACCGCGCGCTATCTGACTTAGCGCTAAGCATAGTCTGTCCAGAATGCGAGAACTCCCTGCCGGGGTTGATATCTGGCAGAGAGATAAACGTTAGAGACATCAAAATAGAGGTGGGGGAAAATGCATGACATTCGCGTAGAAGTTGGATATGATGTCTTGCAGGCAAATGAGGCGCTTGCGGAGAAAAATCGCAGATTATTGGATGGTTTCGGCGTCACTGGCTTTAACATCATGGGTGCGATTGGCTCTGGCAAGACGACGCTGATAGAATTGGCGATTGAGAGTCTTGGCGATAAATATGGAATAGGGGCGATAGCAGGGGACATCGTCGCAGACATCGACGCCGACCGCTTTAAGTCGCATGGCACTCCCACAGTCTCCCTGAACACGGGGAAGGAATGTCATCTGGATGCCAATCTGGTCGAACATGCCATTGGACAGCTGCCATTGGATGACATGGATATTTTGTTCATCGAAAACGTCGGAAATCTGGTGTGCCCAACGGATTATTCGCTTGGAGAACATCACCGTGTCGTCGTCGTCAGCGTCAGCGAGGGCGATGACATAGTGGAGAAACATCCGATGATATTCAGGACATGTGGCCTGGCGATTGTAAACAAAGTGGACATCGCAGAGGCAGTGGATGCCGATGCAGGTAAGATGATCGATGATGCACTCAGGAACAATCCGCGGATTAAGGCACTGAAGACGAGCAAGACCACGGGCGAAGGCATTGACGATTGGATCAAATTCATTGAGGTGAACGTGAATGCCCGCAGGTAAAGCAACCGAAAAAAACGTAACTCTCGCGCACGGTGCCGGCGGAGAACTCATGCAAAAGTTAATTAGCGAAATTATCGTCAAGAACGTGTCCAACAACCGCGCCGGCAGCGTCGGCCTGCTCGACCTTGATGACGGCGCGACGATATCGATTGGAGGCTCCGAGATCGTATTTACTACCGATAGTTATGTTATCAAGCCGCTGTTTTTTCCTGGCGGAAACATCGGAAAAGTTGCTGCCGCAGGGACCATAAACGATTTAGCGGTCATGGGCGCCCGCCCCATCGCATTGTCAAGCAGCATCATCATGGAAGAGGGGTTTCCGCTTGACGACCTGGAAAAGATAGTTAAGTCCATGGATGAAGTGGTCGGAGAGGTCGGAGCAGCAATAATCACTGGTGACACCAAGGTGATGGAAAGGGGGGCGTTGGACGGCCTGGTAATCAACACAGCAGGTATCGGCGTTGCAAACGAGTTGATACGCGACTCTGGTTTGAATGTCGGTGACAAAATCATCGTCACAGGAACGATAGGAGACCATGGCACATCGCTTTTATCGTTCAGGGAGGGATTCAGTTTTGAGACCGAGCTCGAATCCGATACCGCGCCATTGTGGGATGTGATCAAGGCGGCACTGGATGTGGGCGGAATTACCGCGATGAAGGACCCCACCAGGGGCGGGCTGACATCCGCGCTAAACGAAATGGCAAGAAAAAGCGGCGTTGGAATATCTATCGAAGAAGAGCAAGTCCCTCTGAAGGAAGGGGTCAAAGCAGCGTCAGAGATGCTCGGGATCGACCCGCTGGAGGTGGCAAATGAGGGCAAGGCGATTATTTGCGTGCGGCCAGAGAGTGCCAAAGCAGTTCTTGTTGCCATACGTGGGACGGCATATGGGAAGGATGCGCAGATAATTGGAGAAGCAATCGAAGGGCACAAGGGAAAAGTCGTTTTAGAAACCGCACTTGGGGGAAAGAGGTATATTGAAACGCCTTTAGGGGACCCAGTTCCGAGGGTGTGTTGAGGTGTTTTTTTGAGGGTCGTCGTTTTGTGCTGTGGAAATATCTTGGCTGCCGACGACGGTTTTGGCATCCATGTTTTAGAGGAACTAGAGGTCGGTCCAGAGTTTAGCCTGGATTACAAATAACCCCACAAGCCCCCCTATTTATTTTTTTGGGGGTTTAACTTTTCTCTCCATCACAAGCGTCAGAACATCTTCGTCTCTCAGGGTATGCTCAAGGCCAACCCTCTGCCCCCTGTGTTTCACGGATCTGCCCCATACTTGCGCATATCTAAACTTTCTCTTAAAATCTCTGTGAACGCGATCGCAGACATCACTGACACTTGACCCCTTCATGAGTATCATGGGCGCTTGATTCACGCCCTCGCCCCGTGGCTTCATATAGATGCGGATAAACCCTAACTTCTCAAAAATAGCATCCTTGAGGTCATCAAGACCCGACCCATGTTCTGCAGAGATCAAAATCGCATCATTTGGTATCGGCAAGTCTTCAAGGGCATTATCCCCAAATGAAATCAAGTCCAGCTTGTTCAACACCTGCAGAGCAGGCACATATTTTCTGGTGCCAAGAATTATATCGATGAATTGATCTATCGTTATGTTTTCACGGATAAGCACATCTGCATTATGAATTTTAAAATCATTCAAGATCGAGCGCATCGCCATCTCATCGATTTCGCATTCGGTCGTTCTATTAATGATAATGCCGCCTGTGGCTTTTCTACGAATCGTAACATTGGGGGGCAATTCGTTGATGCGCACCCCAGCGCCAAATAATTCTTTTTTAAGCACGTTTAGGTGCTCCAGGTGGAATATATCGGTCATCAGCAATAGGAGGTCTGCACTTCGTATGACAGACAGCACCTCTTTTCCGTGCCCTTTACCCGCAGCAGCACCCTCTATTAAACCAGGGACGTCGAGCAATTGTATATGTGCTCCCCTATGAACGAGAGAGCCTGGGATGACACCTATAGTGGTAAAATCATAGTCGGCAACTTGAGACTGCGCACTGGTGAGTTTATTGAGCAGTGTGGATTTTCCGACAGAAGGAAAACCGACCAGGATGACGGTTGCATCGCCAGATTTCTTAACCGAATATCCCCCTCCACCCCTCCGTTTCCTGGTGGATTGAACGTCTTCTTTCAACCTGGCCAATTTCGCCTTCAGTCTGCCGATATGGACCTGGGTCGCCTTATTGTAAGGGGTTCTCCGAATCTCGTCCTCTATGGCTTTGATGTCATCTTCAATGCCCATGTACATCCACCATCTTTGGCCCAACCCGTTTAGCCTTGTTGTCTGACGCCGGTATTGATGAGGATGCGCTTCCTTGTATTGCTTTTTTTATTCCATACTTCAACTAGATATATGTCAGGATATTTGGACACGATATGCTCCATCCAGACATTAAAAAGCGCGTTATGTTCAGGTAGATGGTCCGACCCTCTTTGAACCCTCAGTTTGTTGATGTGGTGCATTAAATCGACCATGGACATGCGTGCAACTCTTGATTTGTGCCCGATATTATCGTTCCACCACCCAGGCAATTCCTTTTCCATGGCGTCGATAAACCCCCCAGGGGGCAATTTTCTTTTAAAGTCATCAACAACGTAGAAATGACAATCGTCTTCATTTTCCTCGTCGATACCAAAGTAGCATTTCGCTGCAAATAACGCCAAATCACGGTCGCTCATATCATTCATATTTGTTATAATTAAAGGATTTCTTGATACATAAAAGTATAAGTGCGTCCCCTTTAAAATAACGTTCACACCAATGCTTGAATCCATTCGTTAAGCAGGGCACAGTATTCAGGTCGACATTCCTCGGTACAGCCACAGCACGGTGTAATCATGCCTCCTGCCATCAGCAACTCGAATTTTGCATCTTGAGGTCTCCTGAAATCCTTTACCGACCTGCCACCTGCCTGGACGATTCTCTCAATAGTTATCGGGCTAAGTCCCCTCTCCTCCGCCAACTCTTCTATTGACCTGTCCTTAAGCAAATCAAAAGAAAACCACTTCGGGATTTTTCTGGCTTTCATGACCCTCGATATTTTTTTCCTGATGCTTGCCCACGACCTATTTTGGAACAATTTTAGTAATTCGTCTTTTGATGATGAAATATGCTTTCTAAGCAGGTTGATTTCATCATCAGTCCAGCATTTCATATCATCTCACTCGTTGATAGGGTTTATGAAAATTATATTATTTCCACGTATAATCACCGAACCCAGCGCCCTTGATTTTTCGCCATCGAGTAATTCGACTGTATTCACCACGTGAAGGTTCAAATAATCGTCCGCGCTCTTCAGCATGCCCTCGAGAACGTATTTTTTGCCCTTCATCTCGATCCGAATTTTGGAACCGACCAACTCTTGAACCTTCTTATTTGGAAACAAAGTAAAACTCCCTCTTCTTTTATGCGCCCTCTGTATCTATAATTTGCCATCTTGATAATCTAACTTCTTCTCCATATTATATCATATTTCGAACATTGCTTCAGATAGCCCAGCACGGATTCGAACCGTGGTCACAAGGTGTCTCCCACAACCTGTAAACAGGTTGATCATTTGACCCGTTTCCGCTTTCGCTTCAACGGGTCGATATGTTCCAACTGCAAAGGGTTGCTCATTTTGACGACCTACCTTTCTATTTCATTGCATTCGATAGGTCATGGTCTTTTTATGTAATTTGATGGTGCTACTGAGCTCGCAAAGCGAGCGAATGTAGCACATTTTTGATCAAACTTTTATGTAAAAGTTTGGTCCAGAGCCTTGTATGATTGACCGCTACACCACCGGGCTAATATCATCTATACCGAAAGGTACTCATATATATACATTCTTCTGGCGATAAATCCATCTTTTGTGATGGCTTCTCGGTCAATTTGATCGGAGCACCCCGTATTAGCACCATGGGAACCTGTTCGTCAGCTTCCCCCATCAAGAGCTGCGCCGCAGAAGCCAAATCATCAGCTATCGCCCTGAACGTCATCTGCAATCTCCTCCCGAATATGTCTTTCTTTCCCCTGAGGTCCTCTACCGCCTCCATCCCAGCGGTTGCCAGTGCAACTCCAATAACACCTTTTTTAAGTGGAATAGTTCTGCTGTCGGCAATTATCGTGCCAACTCTCTTACCGGTCCTTTTCTTGATACTCCTCCTGATACGTTCCGCCTCTCTGAAAGGATGCACAGGCAGCAGGACGACATGACCCTCTGGGGCGTTGGAGACATCCACGCCCGCATTGACGGTAAACCACCCATCCTTGACCGTCAGCAATATCTTTTCCATGCCTCCACATATCTCATCTGCTTCCTGAAGAATGACCTCGACGACGGCCGGGTCCATCTTATAAATCTCTGCCATCCCCATCGCAGCATTGGAGGGGGAAATCTGGTCCAACCTCTGCAGCCTGCCCTGGGCAGTGGCGACCACCGACTCCGCAATGACCAGGACATCTCCGTCCTCGATGTCCAGCTTTTCCCTTGTCAGCACGCTCATCAATATCTCGACGAGATCGTGTCCAGGTTCAATCAAAGGCGTTTTAATGGGATATAAAATCATTTTCTGTCCCAGGAGCTATCACCTATTATCGTTCTTTTGCAATGCCAAAGCATCTTGAATCAACTCTCCGATCATGGGTAAATTAAGCGACTGCATTCTCAGCTTGTGGACCAAACTTTTGATCTGCGCCACCGTGCCGAGAAGCAACACGTCTGCCACTTCTATCTCGCCAGATATCGCCCCCCTGTGAATGGCAGCGTCCCCCCCTCTTGCGAGCATTTCCTGTTTAATAACAAGAGCCTCCGGCGCTGTCACGTTTTTGATGAACATGGACATGGAGACCGTCTTGTCCTTCATTATTTTTATACCAGTATCGGTCACGTTGATGGACTTCATCAAATCTATCGAATCTTCTGGCTTCTTTATGCAATCGATTATGATAACTTGGCGACCATCTTTTTCCACTGTGATAGGTCTGCTCCGCACCGTCTCTGCCATCTTAATAGTATCTATCGTTTCTTTTACGTCGTGCGTCCGAACTATATGTGCACCTTTATATACGGCAATGGCAGTGCATGTTAGGGTACCCGCCAACCGATCAGATGGGCTTGGCTTACCTAAAACACCACCGATAAAGGATTTACGCGACACTGCTACCAAAACGGGTCTGCCAAGGACTTTAAATCGTTCAAAATTATCTAACAGCGCCAGGTCACATTCATGCGTCTTCTCGGGGACCCACCTGCCTATGCCCGGGTCGATGACGATATCAGTTATTCCGCCGTTCTCTGCCATACAGATGCTCTCGACCAACGCGGCCTTGGTTTCTGAGAACGTGAGACAGTCACCTGGCACCTTTTTGGTCGCCATTAGTATTACCGGCGCATCGAAGTCTGACGCCGTCTTCACCATATCCTGGTCGTTTTTTAGTCCACTGATGTCGTTGATGACATTGGCGCCCATACTCAGGGATTTTTTTGCGATGCTTGCATACTGCGTATCGATCGAGATGGGCACATCGACTACGTCTAAAACGCTTTTTAGCGCTGGCAACAGGCGCCCCACCTCTTCTTGCACAGAAATCGGTTTCACGCCAGGGGCGGTGGACCTCGCCCCGATGTCAAGTATGTCAGCACCCTCTTCGACCATCATGGATGCCCTCTCTGCAACTTGATTTCCACTGACTATGGAGCCCTTGTAAAACGACTCCTCGCTGAGGTTTATCACACCCATGACCCTCGTCGGATGAAGGTCGCCAACCTTCATGCCTACTATTTCAGCATCAATTAACGTCATATCGCCTCAGTGCTTAAAGTGCCTTATTCCAGTAAATACCATCGCCATGTCGTGCTCATTTGCCGCCGCGATGACCTCCTCATCTCTGATGGAGCCACCGGGCTGTATGATCGCCGTAACACCTGCCTTTGCCGCTGCGTCTATTCCATCTCTAAATGGGAAAAATGCGTCTGAAGCCAGAACACATCCCTTTTCTCCTGCCTTTTTCACCGCCATCTCGACGGAGTCCACCCTGCTCATCTGCCCTGCGCCGATGCCAGCAGTCCGCTCGTCCTTGATGAGTACTATTGCATTGGATTTTACGTGTTTGGCAACCCTCCATGCAAACGACAAAGACACCATCTCCTCATCAGTGGGCGACCGCTCGGTCACGACTTTCAACACGTCGACGTCCGCCACGTCCATATCCTGCACAAGCAGTCCGCCTACAACCTTTTTCATATCTTTTCCCGCGGTCTTGGTAAGCGCCCCCACCCTCAACAGTCTCAGGTCCTTCTTCTGCTTCAGTATTTTTAGCGATTTTTCATCGTAATCTGAGACGATAACTGCTTCCTTGAAGACCGATGCAATTTCTTTCGCGGTCTCAGCATCGCATTCTCTGTTCAACGCAACTATGCCGCCAAACGCCGACATCGGATCGCACGCATGCGCCTTTTGATATGCCTCTAAAATCGTTTCGCCACATGCGACGCCACATGGATTGGTGTGCTTGACTATCACGGCCGCCGGTTTCTCGAATTCTTTCACCATTTCAAGTGCAGCATCCAGATCAACGATATTGTTGAACGACAACTCTTTTCCATGTAACTGTGTTGCATTGGCTACGCAGGCCCCCTTGAATCCCAAGTCTCTGTAGAATGTCGCCTTTTGATGTGGATTCTCTCCATATCTCAGGTCCTGAACCTTCTCGAAACTCAGATTTAAACGTTCTTTCTCTCTCATACAATCAACTCCCGAGGTACTTATCCATTATTTCCAGCGCACAATATTCTCCGCACATCGTGCATCCTTCCTGAGAATGTATCTCTCGCGCCCTCTCCTCATCCAATGCGAACTTGAACTGCCCTTCCCAATTGCGACCTCGCCGCATCATGGCTAATTTCAAGTCCCTGTCAGAGAGGCCATATTTTATCGTGTCACCGATATGGGCGGCTATGCGAAAGGCGATCACGCCCTCTCTGACGTGTTCCAGGTCTGGCAAGGCCAAATGTTCGGATGGTGTCACGGCGCATAGATAGTCTGCACCCGCTCCACTGGCGAGGCTCGCTCCAACGCATGCGGCGATATGGTCATAGCCCACCGCGACATCGATGGGCAACGGCCCTGCCACGAAAAGCGGTCGATTTCTGGTAACCTCTTTATGGTATTTCACATATTTCTCTATATCCCTTGCCCAAATATGTCCTCCCATTCCTTCGATGATGACCTGGATGCCCGCGTCGTTGGCGCGATCTGCAAGTTCTGTATTTGCCTTTATTTCCTGTAGTTGCGGACCATCCTGCATATCGTGAACGCATCCGCTTCGCATCGCATTTCCAAGCGATAGGACCACGTCATTATCATGTACGATGTCAAGTATGTCGTCAAATCCCTCTTGAAAGGGGTTTTCACTATTATGCTCGAGCATCCAGGCTGCTGTGAACGCCCCCCCTTTGGAGACCATGCCCATCGTGCGCTCTTTTAGCAGCGGCAATGTCTCCAGTACAAATCCTGCATGTATGACAATCGAGCTGACTCCATCCATAACTTGTTTTCGGATCGTTTCGATGATATCCTTCTGTGCCATCTTCTGGAAAGAGCACCTAACAACGGCCTGGTAGATTGGTACCGTCGTAATGGGGACGGAGACTGCTTGTAAGATTTCTCGACGAATGCCATCTATGTCGCCGCCCATCGAAAGATCAGATACGGTGTCTGCCCCGCATTTCACTGCGACCTTCGCCTTCTCAACCTCAAGTGCTGGATCAACTGCCACAGAGGATGTACCGATATTCGCATTGATCTTGGTGCGCAATCCCTTACCGATCCCAACGGAGCGCATGATCACAATCTCGCCATTCGCCACGCGCTCCCGTACAACCTCCTCATCGATACCCTCTGCGAGAGCGACCCTTTTCATCTCTTCTGTAATTCTGCCCTGTGTAGCGCTTTCGATCTGCGTCATCATCGTATTATTCCTTCTTATGGTATGCTATATCTCATATAAATTTGGGATACCACAAACGTTTTTAGCAATAAGATTAAAATAGGTAAATGTAGGTTGATTTATTATGCTGCCAGAATTAGAATTCACTTTTGGAATAATGCCACAACATATTCACCCGATAATCCAGATAATAATTGGCGTTATACTTATCACGATAGGGGCAAACATAACCAAATGGATAGTCAGGGTGTTTGGGATTATCCTGATCATCCTCGGGATTGTGGCTCTGCTATAAGGTATTGCAGGTCATAAGGATTTGCAGATGGTCCCATAGTCAATAACCTATGTTGTAATATTCTTACTCTTGGGCAATCAGGAGGAAGTTGTAGTTCTTGCCGAACCACGATTCACGGGTAGATTTCGTCTTCCATTGGAGTATTGATGCAAGTCTTTAAATATTTTGAAAACTACTATTCAAATGTGAAAACTACTATTCAAAAGCTGACCAAATATCCAGCCGTGCTAAGATTGTTCCTTGGATACCCTAACAGGAATTTCACGCCCCTGGAGATTTCCAGGATAACGAAGATATCTTACACTACCACTTGGAGGTTTATTCACGACTTAGAAAGGGCGGGCATGATTACCATAGAAAAAATAGGCGGGTACAATGTGTGTAGATTAAATCAGAAATCGCCTATCATAGATGAATTGAGGGACTTTGTGGAGTTGGAGCTATCACCTCACGGGTTGGCTATATCCAAGTTTGTCGACCGAGTTAAAAAACTGAAGCATGTGAAAAAAGTCATTCTATTTGGAAGTGTAGCAAAAGGCAAGGAAAAGCTTACGAGTGATGTTGATGTAGCTCTACTCGTAGGCGAGAAGTACCGACTGGAAAAGAAGATCGTAGAGGTAGCCGATGAGATCTTGGGGGAAACAAAAATGAAAATCATACCCATAGTATTGACCCAGAGAGAATTGAAAGAAAACGAGCAATTTGCCTCAGAATTAGCGGAAGGAGTGGTATTGTATGAGGGAGCTAAAAGAGGCTGAATTTTGGCTGGAGAGTGCTAAAAATCTGATGGAATCTGCAAGCCCGGACAGGGAGAGGTACACGGTTGCAGTCGCTCAAGCCATTCACTCGATAATTAGAGCAAATGATGCCCTAACGCTCAAGTTCTTGAAAAGGCGGGCTATGAGACATGACGATGCTGTAAGGCTGTTTCGGGATCTTATCGGTCTTAATAAAATTCCATCTAAATTTGCCGATTTGGGAAGTACGGTCATAATCCCTGCAGTGCAGACAAAATCAAAGGCAGACTATAAAGGGATAGAGGTCAGCAAGGCAGAAGCCGAGAGATGGATTAGAAAAGCCCAGAAGTTTATAGAATGCGCCAAAGAATGCTTGAAGGCGTGATTATGCCTATTATTTATGTCACTGACAGAATTAAGAAGGGGAATGTGATATGGAAGAAAAGCTGAAATTCTTCTTGGATGAAGAAGGTGACGTATTAGATGTTACGATAGGTGAACCTCAGCCAGCGATAAGCGAAGAGATAGGCGATGACGTCATAATTCACAAAAACGACCAAGGCGAAATTGTTGGCTTTACGATACTCAATTTCATAAAAAGATTCAAAAAATTGGGTGTTAGCAGAGAAGTGCCTGTAACTGCTAGATTTGTAACGGCATAATTACCACCACTTTACACTTTCCTTGAACTTCGTCATTCTCTCATCCTTTTCCGGCTTTCTGAAGACGTAGAGATGCTCGTGCACAATCAAAAGAAAATCGTAGTTCCTACCGCGCCATCTTTCGCGCGTGGATTTCGTCTTCCATTGGAGTTTGATGATGTCTTCTCAAGATGAAGTTTGTGCGAAATGATTTATATAAATACTATATTGAGTAAACATCATGCCATCAAAACTACCTGTAGTTATGCCGAAAAAGGCGGTAAAGGTGTTCTCTAAAGTAGGATGGCATGTTGCAAGACAAAAAGGAAGTCATATCCACTTGATAAAGCCTGGAGAGAAGGCGATTCTCACAATACCTTGTCACAAAAAACCATTAAAAAGGGGCGTGTTGAGAACCTTAATAAAAAAAGCAGGATTGACGATAGAAGAATTCGTAGAATTACTTTAATCACGCTTCTACTTCGATCTCTCTTGCAGATGAGATTTTCGTTTCGGTTTTCCCTCTTTCAGCTGCAACCTCTAACCAGCCTTGAATCGCATCTTTTATATTTTCCAAGACCTCCTCTATTGTATCGCCCTGAGAAACACACCCAGGGAGAGCAGGACATTCTATAACGTATCCTTCATCTTCCTCATCTTCCCAGACGATGACCTTGAACTTCATTTTTTCACCTTGTATTGCCCACTCTCAATGTTAGTGTTAATAAATATAAACCTTTCACCACCACCTCATACTCTCCTTGAATTTTGTGATTTTTTCGTCCTGAGCAGGCTTCCTGAAGACGTAGAGATGTTCGTGGGCAATCAAAAGGAAATCGTAGTTCCTACCGCGCCATCTTTCGCGCGTGGATTTCGTCTTCCATTGGAGTTTGATGATGTCTTCTCAAGATGAAGTTTGTGCGAAATTATAAGCATTTCCTATGACTTTTTGCTGATCCAGAGCATAATCGCCTCCTCAATCGCCTTGCTCATGTTACCTTTCTTCATGCCCATACGTTTAAAGACCTCTTCTTTAAAGTCCTGTTCCAAATCATCAGGCAAGACTATGTTAAGCCTTTTCATATAAGACAGACATGCACGTATGCATATAACTACTTTTCGCTATATGCGTAAAATTTATATATGGTGGATGTATATGTGTATATGTTGATAAGTATGAAAGTTAGAAAAGAGATAGAAAAATTATTTGAGGAGAAGAAGAGAAAACTCGGAGTCGAAGCCGAGCTTGAATTGAGTTTTCTAGAAAATACACCAGTTGTAGGGTATAATGTGTACGGGGAAGCATTCCCACCGGAGAAGAAAGTGGTTTTAGAAGTTTTTGCCCCCGATGCTACAACAGAGGAAATCGAAGAAATCATCTGTCATGAACTAGTTCATTTAAAGTATCCTGAATTAGATGAGGATAGTAAAGAACTTGAGGAGAATGTTTTAAACTGCCTCGATTCAGCCAGAAAAGTTCTGAGGTATACAAAATGAACAAAGAAGCAAGACCCTTTGTAAAATGGGCGGGTGGTAAAGGAAGTCTTTTAAATGAGCTTACAAAGAACCTCCCCGAGTTTAAAAATTATCACGAACCATTCGTTGGAGGTGGGGCTTTATTTTTTCGATTATACAGCATGGGCAAAATAAGAAAAGCATATCTTAACGATTTAAACGAAGAATTGATGAATGCATATCAGGTAATCAAAAGTGATGTGGATAGCTTAATAAATGAACTCCAATCTGGAAACTATCAAAATACAAAAGAAATTTATTACAAAATCAGAGCTGAAGAACTCAAAGATAAAGTAAAGAGAGTTGCTAGGTTTATCTACTTAAACAAAACAGCCTATAATGGGCTTTATCGGGTAAATAAAAAAGGAAAATTCAATGTCCCATTTGGGGGATATGTGAATCCTACAATTTGCGATGAAAAAAATTTGAAGCTCGTAAGCCAAGCTCTTCAAAAAGTTGAATTAGTTAGTGAGGATTTTTCAATGGTTCTGAAACACGCCCAAAAGGTAGATTTGGTTTATTTCGATCCCCCCTATTTCCCGTTGTCAGAAACATCTAATTTTACGAGTTACACCTCGGAAGGATTTACCAAAGAAGACCAAGATAGACTATACGAAGTTTATAAGCACCTCGATTCTGGTGGACGTTTCGTAATGCTAAGTAACTCATATCACCCATATACACAAAAATTATATCAAGAATTTGATCTAGAAATAGTATTTGCTGGAAGGGCGATAAGTTGTAAAGCAGATGGGCGGGGAAAAATAAGAGAATTAATTATCAGAAATTGGAAACCTATCGTCTCCCACCAAAACCAGCTTTAGATAATATTGAGTACAAATCATTTGAGTTTAAAAGTTTATCTACTACTCCTATAAACATAAAAGCATTAGGATTATTAGTCTTTTCTTGTAACATAAGTAACTCCATTAAGTGTGTAAGAAATTCAATATCAAAAAATCCGTGATTATTAAGGTCTTGATAATGTGTAATAAACTGATTATCTCGTGATTTTACCAGATTATTACGTATAGTTTGCATTGTTCTATCTGGTAGAGGAGTTATTTGTTCCCATCGAGCTATCATATTATTCAAAAATTCATTAGTAAGGTTTGAATCACCAAATTTTTTAATTAGAATATCAACCGTCCAATGAATATGTTTTGGCGTTCTTATTTGTGAACGTGGAGTGTTAAAATTCCTAAATTTTATCCATATATCATTTGGGCTTAATTGACCAGGAAAAACGTAAATTTGTAAACCATTTTCAAAATCAATTTCAAGGATGGAAATTATTGGATTTCCATCTCTTGTTATTTGTGTTCTTCCTTGATTATAATTTGGCAAGAATTAACCTCCGATTTTTAAACTTCATCCCTTTGATTGATCCTCTGCGGGCTTATTTAAGCATTTTGATCCGAAAGAGCGCTCTTTTCTCAAAAATCGCCGCGCAGATTGCTTTAAATCGATAAAATCAAAATGCTCTTAACTTCTACCATGGTGGGATTACGGCGGCATTATCAACAAATTGGTAACAACTTTTATGTATATGTGGCGCCACCTGTTCATATAGGCAGCCTGGCAACATACTTAGGAAGTGGGGGTGAGCTAAGTTACAATGGAGAGAAAAGCACTTTTTTACATAGAGGGCAAAGAAGTCCAACATGTTGGTTGTAGGCTTACAGTCACGAGAGAATTAATCTGTGCTGGGTTCACCAAAGGAGGCGCATTTAATTTACCAGATGGTAGGGTAGAAGTTGTGTTGGAAGGAGATGAAAATAAGATTAAGTACATACATAAAGAAATCCGAGAAAACTTAATCGAGTGGCTAAAGCAAAGAGCTATGGATAAGGAAGAGTTCAAAAGACGAATGGGCAATCCTCATCCAAGTCTTACTGTCACTGATTTAGAATTTAAAGAAGATTTGTTGGTTTTGGATGTCGGTCTGTTCAGTCATTCTCTGACTTTTGATCAAATTTACAAAGGTGTTGATGTTTATAAGGAATTGATTGGGGCCATAAAAAATCTTAATGAGACCCTAAAAGAGAAATAAGAAGGATTCGATTTGACGGTATCCATCACGCCAATTCTCTGGCTAACCATCACTTTTAGACACAAAACGTTTACATGTGCTAGAAACAAACTACGGCAGAGGAAACCAAAATGCTGCCCACACTAATACTAATCTTTATCCTGACGCCCATCATAGAGCTATTTTTATTAATCGAACTTGGCAAGCTGATTGGTACGTGGAATATAATCATCATCGTCGTGGTCACAGGGGTTTTGGGCGCCATGCTCGCAAAATCCCAGGGCCTGTCCGTTCTCAGAGACATGCAGATGGACCTGATGCGCGGCATCCTGCCAACAGACAGATTGTTCGATGGCGCACTCGTGCTGATAGGCGGGGTTCTGCTCATCACGCCGGGAGTGCTCACGGATTTACTGGGCTTTGCCCTGCTCATTCCATTGACGCGCAAGTGGATAAAGAAGATACTGAAGGGGTGGCTCAAGCGAAAGATCAGGTATGGCGAGGTACAAATGCACAGATATGAGTGGTAAATTGTTCAAAACTCATATCTCCAGCACATCGTTAGGAAACCTTAAAGTCACAGAACGAACTATATTTAGTGATAAACATGCCTGAAGTTGTGACCATTCCCAGGGCGGAATATGAGTTTTTGAAGAAATGCGAGAAGGTACTCTATGAGGAGTTTAACGAGGAGTTTATAAAAAAGGTAAGCAAAGCGCAGATGCAACTCGAAAAAGGCAAAGGAATTCTGTGCAAAAGTAAGGTAGAAAGAAGCAGATATTTTGAATCTCTCTGATTTGGATGACATATAACTGCAGATTTTCTCCCGAATTCGAAAAAGACCTCCAGAAGATCAAGAAGAAAGACAAGGTTTTGTTTGAGAGAATTTGTAAGAAGATCGAGGAAATTTTAGAAAGTCCAGAAGGTTACAAGCCATTGAGATACAAACTTAAAGGATTGAGAAGGGTTCATATAGGGAGCATTGTAATCATTTTCCAGATAACAGGAGATGTTGTGGAATTTCTTGTTGCTGAACACCACGATAGAGCTTATAAGAGATAGTTTGGGCAAGCACATAATCTCTTCAGTTTGCTCACATGGCTCACGCAGATTCCTTTATTATAACCCGCCGCCCCTCTATCGTTAATCGCCCTTCTGCAAAGAGCTGGACCGCTTCTGGATAGAGTCTTCTCTCCTCAACGAGAATCCGCTCCTTCAGCGTCTCGACGGTGTCATCCCCCATGACTGGAACCGCGCTCTGCAGGATTATCGGTCCGTTATCCACACTCTCGTCCACGAAATGTATGGTGCATCCAGAAACCTTGGCGCCGTGGTCAAGCACCTGCTTCCACGCATTCTTGCCAGGAAAAGCGGGCAAGAGCGATGGGTGGACGTTCATGACCCTGTACGCATTCACGATGGCTGGGCTGAGTATTCGCCTGTAGCCGTCGAGCACGATCAGGTCCACGTCATGCTTCTTGAGATGCTGCATGATCTCCTTCTCGTGCTCCTCTCTGGTCCTGGAGTCCACTGGAATGCACACGTTCTCAAGCCCATGCTCTCTCGCCCATTTTAAGACTGGCGCATCTGGATTTTCAGTGACCAGTATCGAGATACGGGCGTCCAGCGCACCCTTTTTGACCAGTTCCCAAAGGCATTTCAGGTTCCCTCCCCTGTTAGAGGCCAGTACTGCTACGCTTAATTTCTTCATGACAACGCACTCTTTGCTGCAGTTATGGTGTTGCGCATGAGCATCGCAATGGTCATCGGGCCCACTCCCCCTGGGACTGGCGTGATCGCCGATACCTTTCTCTTGACAGCCTCAAAATCGACATCTCCACAGAGTTTGCCATCGATTCGGTTGATGCCAACATCGATGACCACCGCGCCCTCCTTCACCATATCCTCGGTGATAAGCTTCGCCTTACCAGTCGCCGCCACCAGTATGTCCGCCTGTCTGGTGTACTCGCTGAGATTCCTCGTCTTCGAATGACATATGGTGACGGTTGCATGTTTGGCAAGCAGCATCAAAGCTACTGGCTTGCCGACGATGTCGCTCCGCCCCACGATCACGGCATGTTTCCCCTCAATAGATACTCCTGCCTCTTCCAATAATGTCATAATTCCTGCAGGGGTGCATGGAACAAGCGTTCCCATATCGACACCGATCATCAGGTTGCCCATGTTGGTTGGATGGAAGCCGTCCACATCTTTTTTTGGGAATATCGTCTTCAAAATTTTCCGTTCGTTTAGGTGTGACGGGAGGGGGAGTTGCACCAGAATGCCATGAATCTTTGAGGCATCATTCAATTGACGGATAAGTTGAATGACTTCATCCTCTCCGACATCTTCTGGAAACGCATGCTCCTCGTGATAGATTCCTATGCTCTCGCACGCCTTTTTCTTCATAGAGACGTAAATCCGAGACGCCAGTTCGTTTCCTGCCAATATCGTTGCAAGCCCAGGAATTATGTTCTGCTCGCTCTTTAATTGCTCAATCTCACGTTTCATCTCGGCTTGCAATTCTGTTGCGACTTTGCGTCCGTCAATCAGATTCAAGATGTATCCTCTCAGTGGTCTCTCAATCTATGATTCAGATATCCATTCAATACAGTGGAAACCGATTGCACAACCCCTTGACCTCTCTTTTAACCGCATCCTTCTTTGTTTTGTCTCCAATATCTGAAAGAACTCTGCTGACCATATTTGCTATCTTTCTCATCTCCGATTCCTTCATGCCCCTTGTGGTTATAGTCGGTGTACCGATCCGAATTCCGCTGGTGACAAAAGGACTCTGGGTGTCGAATGGGACGGTGTTCTTGTTCACGGTGATGCCCGCTTCACCCAGCGCCGCCTCCGCATCCTTTCCGGTGATACCCTTATTAGTAAGGTCCACCAGCACCAGGTGGCTGTCGGTCCCGCCAGATACTATGGCAAATCCATTGTTTGATAGTGTATCTGCTATCGCCTTTGCATTCTTGACGGTCTGCTTCTGATAATCCACGAATTCCTTTGTCATCGCCAGTTTAAATGTCACCGCTTTGGCGGCGATGACGTGCATAAGGGGACCGCCCTGTATCCCCGGGAATACTATTTTGTCGATAGCTGTGGCAAACTCGCCCTTACAGATGATGAAACCCCCCCTTGCACCGCGCAACGTTTTATGAGTGGTACTCGTCACGAAATGCGCATGCGGTACTGGATTTTGGTGCAGACCTGCCGCAATCAAGCCGGCGATGTGCGCCATATCGACCATCAAATATGCTCCAACTTCATCGGCAATTTCCCTGAACCTGGCAAAATCTATCTCTCTCGGATAGGCGCTCGCCCCTGCCACGATCATGGCTGGCTTGTGTTTTTTAGCCAACTCCTCTACCATGTCGTAGTTTATCCTCTGCGTCTCCCTCTCCACCCCATAGAAAACGCTCTTAAAAAATTTTCCTGAAAAATTGACAGGGCTACCGTGCGTCAGATGTCCACCATGGGAGAGCATCATGCCCATGATGGTGTCACCGACGTTCAACATCGCGAAATAAACTGCCATATTTGCCTGCGATCCCGAATGTGGCTGGACGTTGACATGTTCGGCGCCAAAAAGCTTCTTGGCCCGCTCGATCGCCAAGTTCTCCACCACGTCCATGTACTCGCATCCACCGTAGTATCGTCTGCCAGGATATCCTTCAGCGTACTTGTTCGTCATGACCGAGCCTTGTGCCTCTAAAATCGCCTCGTCGACGCAATTTTCAGAGGCAATCAGTTCAAGCCCGGATCGTTCTCTCTCGATTTCCTGTTCAATAACCCTTGCTACCTCTGGGTCCGCCTCAACTAATCTCATCAAATCTCCTACACTTCTTGTATATTTATATTACGAGGATTTAAATTGCATGACATCTATCAATCCTACTTAAAAAACATTTTCGGTGTTGATATATGTGCTGGAAACCATAATAACTGCGGTCTGGTTGATGATGCCTGCATATATATCTAATATATGTGCGGTATTATGTGGGGGCGGAACCCCAATCGATTTGGAGCGAAAATTTAGAGACGGAAAAAGGATATTGGGGGATGGAAAGACCTACAGGGGATTTATTGGAGGAGTATTCGGAGGAATTGTTATGGGAGTGGGACAAAACACCATCGCTCCTGAGGGTTTGCCCTTGTTTACCATTCCTGCGCTCATCTGCCTGCCCATGGGTGCGATGACAGGAGATATCACAAAGAGTTTTTTTAAAAGGCGTATAGGACTTGATAGTGGGGCGCCGCTTCCATTGATAGACCAACTGGATTTCGTCTTTGGCGCACTGATATTCACAGCAATTTTCAGCTATGACTGGGTCATCGCAAATTTCACGCCGTGGACCATCATAACGATACTCGTGTTGACTCCGGTTTTACATATACTTTTTAACATCATCGGGTATAAAATAGGAAAAAAAGATGTGCCGTGGTGACCAGTAATATGAAAGGGAGGATGTGTTGATGAAAGAGTTGATAAAAGCGCTTAAAAAAGCGGTCAAATTTGGCGATTTTACACTGTCTTCAGGCAAGAAGAGCAATTATTACATTGACAAATATGTTTTCGAGACAAACCCGGAGTGTTTGATGACATTGGGCAAACAAATGTCAAAACTGATACCACCAGGCACGCAAAGACTTGCAGGAATCGAGCTCGGGTCGGTTCCGCTGGCGGCGGTGATAAGCATCTGCAGTCGTTTGCCATATGTTATAGTCAGAAAAGAAAAGAAAGAATACGGAACGGGCAAGAAAGTCGAGGGCGAATTTGCAGCAGGCGAGCGCATCCTTCTGATAGAGGATGTCACCACGACCGGTTCAGGTGCAGTCATGGCGGCCAAGACGCTGCGCGAGCTTGGATTGGTCGTCGATTGCGCCATCGTAGCAGTTGACCGAGAAGAGGGCGCAAAAGAGAATTTAGATAAAATTGGAGTTTCACTCATACCGCTTATTAAAGCAAAGGAATTGTTGAAATGAAACTCTTAATTGTCGGTTCTGGCGGCAGGGAACATGCCATCGCCGAGACTCTGGCACGAAGCAGACGCCACCCAGCCATGTACGCCGTGATGAAAAATCACAATCCTGGTATAGCGCGCTTATGCGAAGGCATATTGATCGCCGAAGAGACCGACATTTCAAAAGTTACAGGTTATGCGGACAAGATTAAAACCGACTTAGCGATAATCGGACCCGAGGCACCGCTTGCCGCAGGCATCGTGGACGCGCTTGAAGAAATTGACGTTCCTGCAGTCGGTCCAAAAAAAACAGTTGCGAGAATCGAATCGGATAAGGTATGGGCACGTCAGCTGATGAGGAAACATGGCATCAAGGGCTGTCCTGTTTTCAGGGTGTTCGGCGATGCAGACGATGCATGCGAATTTATAGACGGATTTGAAAAAGGCGCGGTCGTCAAACCCGCAGGTCTCACGGGCGGAAAGGGCGTAAAGGTGGTCGGGGACCAGGTAGACAAGGATGGTGCCAAAGAATACGTCAAAGGTCTTCTGGAAAAAGGACAGGTGGTGATAGAAGAACGTCTTGTGGGGGAGGAATTCACGGTCCAGGCATTTGTGGACGGAAAGGCGCTGGCGTCAAGTCCAGCAGTGCAAGACCATAAAAGAGCATATGAAGGAGATAGGGGGCCAAACACTGGTGGCATGGGGTCATATAGCGATGCCGGAGACATTTTGCCGTTCATGGCTGAACAGGACTATGTGGATGGGATAAAGATAATGAAGCAAACGGTCGCTGCACTGAAAAAGGAGACTGGAGTGGAGTATAAGGGGATTCTGTACGGACAATTTATGCTGACCGCCGACGGTCTAAAAGTTATCGAGTTCAACTGCAGATTTGGAGACCCAGAGGCGATGAATGTGCTCCCTCTTCTAAATACCGATCTGGTGGAGATAGCATACGATATATTGAATGGGTCGCTTTCAGACGTTGAATTCATGCGCAAGGCTACCGTATGTAAGTACGCCGTGCCAAAAGGCTATCCCGCCAAGCCCATCATCGGAGCGAAATTATCGATAGAGCCGATTGAGGACGCTCTCCTGTTTTATGCAAGCGTGAACGAGGTCGACGGAGAGATTTACACTACTTCGTCGCGTTCGCTTGCCGTCGTGGGAATTGCCGATACAATTTCCGAAGCAGAGAAAAAAGCAGAAAATGCACTGTCCAGAATAAAAGGACACATACAGTGCAGGCACGATATTGGAAAAAAGTTTTTAATCCAGAAACGAATTGACCATATAAAATCGTTGAGAGGGTTGTGATGAATTTCATTTCGATGGCGGACCTGACATATGATGATATCACCGATATACTCGACATGGCAGAGGAGCTAAAGGAAAAACGAGCGCGTGGGGAGATATCTGACCATCTAAAAAACAAGAGCCTTGCGATGATATTTGAAAAGCCATCCACCAGAACGCGCGTTTCATTCGAAACTGCCATGGCAGACCTGGGCGGACATGCACTGTATCTCAACTGGCAGGACATTCAACTCGGAAGGGGGGAGACGATAGAAGACAGTGCTCAGGCGATATCTCGCTATGTGCACGGAGTGATGGTCAGGGCGAACGCTCATAAAACGGTAGTACAATTCGCAAAGCACTCGAAGGTGCCTGTAATCAATGGATTGACCGATATCGAGCACCCATGCCAATCCCTCGCGGACTTATTGACCATCTACGAATCAAAGGGAAAGTTCGCCGATATTAAATTTGGCTGGATTGGAGATGGCAACAATGTATGTAACTCATCGATACTGGCCGGTGCGCTCACAGGGATGGATGTCGTTGTGGCATGTCCAAAGGGATACGAACCTAACGAGGCGGTCGTGAAAAAGGCGGAAGAGATTGGAGGCGATATAAAAATCACGCACGACCCAGAAGGTGCGGCCAGGGATGCAGACGTGCTCTACACGGATGTGTGGGTCTCGATGGGGGACGAGAGCAAGAAGAAGATAAAAATGCGCGATTTTCAGGGATTCCGGATTGATGAGAAGGTAGTAGAGATGGCAAAAGATGACGTCATCGTCATGCACTGCCTGCCAGCCAACAGGGGCGAGGAAATAACGGCAGACATCATCGATGGTCCGCATTCTGTAATCTTTGAGCAGGCTGAAAACAGGTTGCACGCTCAGAAGGCGCTGTTGGTGAAGCTATTGGGTTGAGATACTTTTTAAAGTTTGACGGACGTGGCGGGATTTGAACCCGCGACCTACAGCTTAGGAGGCATGCGGACAATTGAAAACGTCTCAAGTGCTTGCCGCCCTATCCAAACTAGGCCACACGCCCTTAGCATACGAACACCCTCAAATTTTATATTTGTTTTCATTTTCTATTTCTCGGATTAAATAGATAGGCTTATAATGATAAGTCAATATCTGTTTGTAACGAATTATGGAGTATACTTATAAATAGTTGGAGAGAACAGAATAAAAAACATGTCGACCAAAAAACGCGTGCTTCAACGGATGCCAACCGGAATAAAAGGATTCGATGAATTATGCGAAGGGGGCCCTATTGGAGGTAGAACATATCTACTCGTTGGCACATACGGCAGCGGCAAAACCATCTTTAGCCTGCAGTATCTCTATGGTGGAATTACCAAATACGATGAAGCTGGCATTTTTATAGCTACAGAGGAGCAGCCAGAACAAATTCGGCAAAATGCGTCAAATTTTAGCTGGGACTTGGATGCACTTGAAGCTGAAAATAAACTGGCAATAGTGGATGCATGTGCTGCCAAGGTCGGACTCCCTTCCACCGAAAAATACGTGGACGTTAGACCACTCGACATGCGTTCTATGCTGGACCAGGTCATCAAGATACAAGAAGAAATCGGTGCAAAAAGGGCAGTAGTTGACTCCTCGACTTCAATAGGTTTTTATCTTCAAATGGATCCAATTAAACTACGGATAGAGTTGCTTAGATTAAGCAATATACTGAACACCCTGGGTCTAACGTCACTGCTGACCTGCGAGGTCATTGATGACACGAAAACAAATAGATTCGGAGTGGAAAACTTTGTTACTGATGGGACTATCATACTGTATTATAGGAAACCGAATGATGTGCGAGTTCGCGGCATAGAGATATATAAAATGAGAGGGACCAAACACAGTGAGAAAGTCCATCCATTCGATATGATGTCTAAGGGCATAGTCGTATATCCGGATAAAACTATCTCTTTCTAATTTAATACTGCAGTCATCATTTTTCCTCATGCGAACGAACATCGATATTGATGCCAAGTTCCCTTTCAATCTTATCGATGATTTTGCCGCCCCGTCCGATAACTCTGGGGATGTCTCGCTGCTCAAGATAAACGATAACCCCCGAATCCGACCCCATTGACACATCCACATGTCCACGCACGTATTTGCCAATCTCCCTGTAAACCTCCTTTTCTGCAAGCCGCCATGCAGGCTTAACCTGCGCCTCGACGGGCATTACCACGACCTGGTCACCATACGTGTAAATTTCGTATTCCACTTCTTCCGTCTCAAAATCCAGCACCTCGATGACAGGGCGCGCCAAATCCTCTTCGAGCATCCCAGCAGGGACTTTAACGGTAAATTTTATCTCATATACTTTGGAGACCACTCCCTTGTCGATGAACACTATCATATCGACGATTTGTGGAATGATGCCCAGTTCAACCCTTCCTATGAGCCGCTGGATGGCATCTATGGCCCCGGCGGAATGAACCACGCCGACCATTCCAACGCCAGCCAATCGCATATCTGTGAATACCTCGAAATCGGATGTCTTGCGCATCTCATCGTAAATCGTATAATCAGGTCTGACCAGCAGAAGAATATTCGCGGTATTCGCCATGTTGCCATCGAGGGGAGCATACTGGGTGATCTCGTCCGATACGGGCAGGTCGCGCGGGGATTCCATGGTTTTTACTATGTGCTCATGCGTTTGCAGGAACTCTGCCATGCTGGCGGCAAAGGTGGACTTTCCTGCACCAGGTGGACCCGCAATCAATACTCCCCTGTGCTTTTCAATCAATTTTGCTTTAAGTTCGTCACTTAGCCTATAGTCGTCCAGCCCGACCTTCGCAATAGGGCGCACTGCCGTGATTTCGATTCCGTCGGAAAATGGCGGGCGCGCTATCGCAATCCTCATCGAACCGAGCTGAATCACAGTCGCTCCTTTTCTATCAAACTCGATAAAGCCATCCGGGTCCATCTTTGCCCTCTCGATGAGCTCACGCACCATATCACGCAATCCCTTTTCAGTGCATGGCTCGTTTCCTATTTTCACCAGGCGCATTTTGCCGACAGTGCCCCTCTTTGCCATGGGGAGGACGCGATCCTTTAAATGCACTGACATTGTGTCATCCGTGAAAAAAGATTCGATTTGCAGCGGACCCATCTCTCTCTTTTCAGGATAAAGATAAATGACTTCCAGTCCCTTTGCCCTTGCAACATCCGATTGAACTATATCGCTTGATATAAATACCGCATCATTTTGAATTGCCACAGCCCTGATTATAGAGTCGATCTCCCCTCCTGAGGATAGTTTAATCTGATCTAGCGTAGGGCGCTCACCCACATATTTTAATACGATTTTTTTCTTTTTCGCCAGTTCATTCAACTTTTTGAGTTCCTGCAGACCGTTAAAACCTATGTTCTTGCCCTGGTTTGCATGCGCCTCAAGTTCTGAGACCACCGCCTCCGGTATGATTACTTCGGCACCCTCAAACTCTCCGCTCTCTATTTTGGCGGTGATTCTGCCATCGATGATTACGCTTGTATCTGGAACGAGTTTCATGTTTGCTGTTTATTGTCATGATATGGTATATATCTGTGGGGTTCTAAGCAGAAATGATGATTTCAAAACAGTTAATATCTGTGTTGGTATTTGTAGCCACGATTTTATATGGTGGTCGTTGGTAAGTAGTTAGATGAAATCGCGTTTTTGTGTAGGAAAGGATATATATAAATGTCGTATTAATATGGTATTGGGGTGATATCAATGGTGCAAGCACTAATTAATATATCTGACCATACTAACAGAATATTAAACATTATCAAAGCGAAGTATAGTCTGAGGGATAAATCTGAGGCCATCGATGTGATGGCCCAACACTATGAGGAGGAAATACTAGACCCCGAGTTGGGGCCTGAGTACATAGAAAAAGCGTTAAAAATCCAAAAACAAAAACCCATTGGGGTAGGAGGCATTGAGGAACTTAGAAAGAGGTATGAGTAAATGTATTCCTTGGCAATAAAACCAGAGTTGGACAAGGTACTAAAGAAGTTGGTGAAGAAAAACAGAAAACAGTACGAAATCGTTATGAAAAAAGCCGAGGAAATCATTAGAAACCCTCACCGATATAAAAATTTGAGACGTCCTTTGCAAAATTGGAAAAGAACACATGTCGGTAAACATTTTGTACTAACGTTCTCTATCGAGGAAGATACAAAAACAGTAACACTAGAGGATTTTGATCACCATGACAACATTTACAGGCATTAATAACACCAAAACGCAACTCTGCGGAAACTTTTGGTCTCCTTACATCGCCTTGCCCCTCGGTCATATAACACAGCATATACACTTCGGACTTCGTCCTCGCCCTTTGGGACATTTTACTATCGCAAAACGTCGTATATGTTAGAACCATTAGACGAAATTGAGCCCAACTTAAGAAAACGTTTAGCAGGCGAACCTAGTTGAACTTGGAACATTTTACCTGCCAAACTCTTTTTCAGAATCATCTAAACGAGTTGTTTCCCCTTCCTTATATTCTTTTAGACTTTCTTCAAGTCTTTTTCTTCTTCTGTGGTTAAAATAGTAATTCCACATCTACCATATGCTTTTTAATGTAATTGTTTTTAGTTCTTCTACGATTTCTTTAGGAATAGTTGTTTGCATCATATTTACAGGTGATCGAGAGACATACTTAAATGTTATTGTGGTCAAGGGCCATTCTCATCTCGAACCTTTTCCGGCTCGAATACCTTTTCAGCGAGGACATTTCCGTCCACATCCCTGTAAAAACAAGACATGTATCCCATATGGCATGCTCCCCCGACCTGGTCCACCTTCAGGAGAACGGCATCGCCATCACAATCAACACGAATTTCATGCACGATCTGCTCGTTGCCCGATTCCTCGCCCTTTCTCCAAATCCGGTTTCTGCTTCTGCTCCAGTAATGCGCCCGCTTGGTCTCAATGGTCCTCCTCAGCGCATCCTCGTTCATATGGGCGAGCATCAGCACTTCGCCGGTCTGACGATGCTGTGCGATCGCGTGAATCATGCCATTCTTGAAGTTAAACCTCTGGAGCATCATTCCTCTAATTATGACTAAAGCATTAAAAATGTTTGTAACTCTCTGGTCCTCCATCATCATCGCTTCTTTACCTCTCGCATCACTTCTTTATGGAATAACGCCAGAAGGTCACTCAGAAGGCCGAAGACGAATATCTGAACGCCCATCATGATCAGCAGAGTGGCAAAAATCGTCATTGGAATGCGGGTTATTCCTCTAAGCCACTCCAGTGTCACGTAGATTCCAAGACCGATACCCGCTATTATGAAAATAGCTCCAAATATGCCAAAATATAGCAAGGGATTGTGTGTTTTAGTAAGTTGATATATCGTATATCCGATCTTGATACCATCTCTAAGGGGGTTGAGCTTGGTGACAGCTCCTTTGTGTCTGGAGCAATATGTTATCGGCACCTCTATTATTTTCTGATTCTTTTTTACTGCCTCTATGGTGGTCTCAACTTCTATCTCAAATCCAGTCTTGTTCAGCTCCAATTCTTTTATGGATTTTTTGTTAAATGCCCTGTACCCGGACAGAATATCAGTGATCCATGCGCCGTATGCAAGGCTAAATAATTTGTTTAGAATTCGATTGCCAAAGAGATTCAACCTTGTGAATGCTCCTTTTTGCGGTGATGCAAACCTGTTGCCGATGACCTGATCTGCGCCGCCGTCCCTTATCGCCTCCAGCAACCTGTCCACTTCTTCTGGAAGATACGTCCCATCGCCATCGATCATCACGGTGACCTCTTCGTCGATCATGTCAAATGCTTGCTGAAGCGCCCGTCCCTTGCCTTTCCCCTTTTGAGTTACGACTTTGGCACCAGCATCCTCCGCTATTTTGACCGTACCGTCGGTGCTGTGCCCATCGATGACCAGGATGTTCGAAAATCCCATGGATTTGAACTTGTGAACTATCTCGCCTATTGTGTGCGCTTCATTGAGCGTTGGAATCAGAATGCAGACGTCTTCTTTCATTTGATGTTCACCTAAAATGTCTCCAGTCTTAGCCCAGATATTCGCGAGAAATGTTTTACGTTATTGGTCACTAAAATCTCTCCATGAGTTATGACAATGCAAGCGATCAGAACATCCACTTCGCCTACATCATCCCCTTTGTCTCGCAGGCTGTTTATTATTTTCCCAAACACCTCACAGGATGGGATCGAAAAATCCAGTATGTCTAAGTGCGATAGTAGTTCTCTCACTTTTTTCGTCTCTTCAATTTGTTTGCCTGTCCTGTAGGCTCCTTTGAACAACTCACATGCATTTAACGGCGTTGTGGTCAGTGTTTCTCCCCTCAAGGTCAGCTCCTCAAGTTTCTTTTCTGCCCTGCTGTTTCTCCTTAACAATTCCACCAAAAAATTGGTGTCAAGGCAGGCCATTAAAGACGCACATCCCCTAATTTCTGTTTTCTTGTCTCCGTCATCGCTTCTTCAATGCTATTTGCCAGCTCCTCATCTGGCTTAAGTGATCTGATATACCTTAGAAGATCCTTCTTTCCCGTCAGTTTGAGTATGGTGTTGGTAAAACTCTCATCTCTCTCTTTTTCACTTACCAGTCGATTGTATGCCTCTTCTGTTATAGAAATCGTTTTGGTCGCCATGTTCATCACACTGTGTATGTGTATGTATGTGTATATAAGATTTTTGTCTTATACCTTTTCCGCCATACTGCCATTCATTCAACGTTCTCTTGGGAGATATTTTTCAATAGTCTTAAAGATTTCATCTTTTCGTTTTGGATTAAGAGAGACTTCTAAGCCATATGATGTCGGCTTTGAAAGCAATAATCCAGATTTAATCAAATCATGCCCCACTTCTTTTGCCTCTCCCCTCAAATGTTCTGGGTATTCCTGTAGATAGTTTATCAAAACTTGTATGAGCTTTGCCCCATTTACCACGCCTTTTCAATTTCTTTAATATAGTTGCCTTCAACAGTGACTTAGTGTCCATATTTTTATACATTGATAATAAGTTATATAAACATACTCTTCCTTATTGAGTATGCATGGAAGATAAAACATTATTCTTAGAATTTTTCGGAACTGAAACCCCGATATTGAAGGTCATAGACTTCTTGATGGACAATGAGGCATTCGATCACTCGAAAACAGACATAACGAAGGGTGCAGGCATTAGCAGAGCGACTCTTTTCAACATATGGGGCATCCTAAAGGGAAACCACATCGTGACCAAGACCAGAGAGATTGGAAGGGCCGAGATGTATAAATTGAACACGTCAAATCCAATCATAAAGAAGCTGATGGATTTGGATGATGCAATATCCAACTACTATGCAGAGCAATCACTCATGAGTAAAAGGATCATGCCAATAAAAGTACAGCAGATATAATCATAACTGTTACATTTGCTTACGAGGATTCCCATTTTGCCATAGAATAGGAGACATTGCGTTAAGGAACATATTCAAATATCTTCACCTGTCTGATCTCTCTGCCTTCTATCATGCCAACCATCGTGGGCGATTCATAAACAAGTCGATAATGCTCAAGCCCCTCCAACGGCACAGGACTGATGAACGGAGATGCCCCAACTATCCTATAGTTCGGAAGGTCTTGTGCAGCTATAAATTCTCTTGCCGCAGTATATGTGGGGAACAACTGGCTTGATGTAACCACTCTAAATGTCACCCTTCCATCTGTCCTCTCCTCGTATGAGATAACCCAAGTTGAATTATCAGGAATAACTTCCTCTCCTCTGAAAATATGTAATCTCGTTACCATTGAACGATAGAAATCAGGGTAGTATAAGAATGGATCGCCTGGCTTTACTGGTCGCAGCACCACACCTTCCGGGGTAATCTCCTCGATAAAATACTCTCCAAAGAATCGCGATGTGTCTCCTTCTGCAAACGTAGCCATCGCCCAGAACTTACCGGTCGCCATCGAGATATCTGTGATCACGTATCTTGTGCCAAGTTCATCAAGTATCCAATTAGCAGTGGACTCGTTCGTGGCGGTGAAGAACGTGGATGCACCTGGAATGATAGTCCCATTCGGTCCAGGACCGCCTATGCCTGCCTGAAATGGATTTGCATTCGGGATGCGGCGGGCATAATATGTGATGATGTGCCCATAGTCCCACCAGCTCATCACGCTGTATGCTCCTTCAGGATATGAAAATCGCTCTCCAGGCAGCGGCGCCTCATAGATGCCATAGTAATCAACGCCAGGGTCAGGCGTATTATATCTCATCCACACCAGGGCAGAGTACCAGTCCCAGTCCACCCCAGGGCCATGTCTTGCTGCCTGCACGGTAATACCAAGATTCGGATATATCAAGAGCAACGCGACCAATACCACGACGAGCACATGACCGAGCTTGACATATCTCGAGATGAATCTGCTCAGGTCGCTCGAATCACTTACTCTTTTCTTAAAGTTCTCATATAGTGCACCCAATCCGCCAAATTCCAGGAGTTTTATGCCAAAGTATCCAGAGAGAATCGCGAGGTTCACCGCTAAGTAGTATCCGAATCGGTTCTGGGAGAACGTGGCAAGAAGCGTGGCTATACTCCATACAAGGAGAAGGGTTTCTGGTGCTCTCCACTCCCTCATGACTCTATAGCCGAGCATCACCATGGCGATGAGTCCGATGTATAGGGTAGTCGTGAAATTGAACCATGCAAGCATAAGTGTAAACTCCCCGCCCCTGAAAAACATCGGCTGAACCTCTGCTATGGTCAGCGCACCGCCCACTGGCATGAATATTCCAAATGCCCCGAACAGCGAGCCGAACAGAGCAGGGCTGAACAAGTACATGCTTCCCAGGCCCACGGTGCCGATTCCCATCAACACAAAGGGATAATGGCTTCGACTGATGTTTTGGCGCTCCATTATCCTTGGGACGATACTCAGCACTAAAAACACCAGGATTCCCAGAATAAACGACAATATGTGCATCCTACCGTATTGGCCAACGCCCTCCAGAATGATATGTGCAGCCATCACTGGCGGAAACACGAACGTGGTCATGCCAACAATGCAGAGTCCATCGGATGATATGTTTTTCATATGATTGGCAGCGAATTGAGCCACGGCATATACGACGATGATAAACGCGAACATCGGAGCCCCTGGCCAGGATAACAGGAAAAAACCCAGCATAAGTCCAGCCAGTGCAGAATACATCAGTGGAGTTTTCAAGACATTCCAGTCTCTATTCAACACATGCTCAAATCTCAATTCCTCTGCCCTTTTGATGGCCATTATGAAGAAAAGAATCGTTGTGGTGCCGAAAAGTATTTCGAGAACGTGATGGTCTGCGAACCCCAATATCGTTCGTGATAGGAATTGACCAGGCATGACTGCCAATATAAGTGCCGACAACAAACCAATTCGCCTGTCGTCAAATATCTCTTTGGCAACGAAATACGTCGCGAGAACGACCAGCGTTCCGCCAACTGCTGGAAGGAAGGCGCCCACAAGTTCTATCGTGCGTCTGGTCGGTATCCCTCCGCCCCCTATAATTGCCTCAACGACAAATGCAATGATTGCAACTATCCAGGTGAACAACGGCCCAAAGTGGAGGGGGGCGCCATAGGGAAAGTGCGTGAAAGGGTCAAAGAAGATTCTGTGCGGAAAGTTATGAACAGTGTTTTCCACAAGGCGCATATGATATACTGCATCGTCAGCAGCTACTCGTATCAGGTCGCCGACGAATATGCTGTCCCATGGTAAGACTACCCTGATGTAGAATGCGAGCGCAACTATGGCGACCAGCAGCACATTGTAAATCGATATGCGACTCAAAACAGTTGGTTGCTCTGTTTTCTCGATTTTTTCCTCGTATTCTGCCTTCAATCGCTCATATATCGCCTCGGTAATTTTGCCCTGCTTATATTCTCTTTCCAAGTTTTCTATCGATGAGCGGAGCCTAGCAATGGGGGTAGTTCTAAAAAGATTGCCACTCTGGCTGGCTTCTTTGCCCGATAATTTCAGTTCCGGTTGCTTTGGCTTATGTCGCGCCTTGAACTTCTTTTTTCTTTTCCTGCCCATATCATATCCTTATCATACAGATTTGATAATTGTCATTATGATCAACCACATCACCAGGAATATTAAGTACAATGGTATTATAAGTATCAATGTTGCCAAGTTCTGCCAGAATGTAGTTGGGCCCAGCCATAGTAATATATAGATGGTTGGAACTAAGGGGACTCCCACTATAAGAACGAAACCTGCTACAGATCTTAAAAAGCCCATCATCTTCTTTTTATATCCTTTAATCTATTAAAGGCTTGTTGCTAAATGATATCACCAACTGTTTTGAAGATGCTATTTGTTGCCGATTCTGTTTATTACATCGCAGTACTTAGATGCAACCGTATCCCAGCCGAGGTCTGCTAAATTACATTTGACCTCTATTGGGCGTTCATAACATTTAATGAGTGCCCTTGCAATCGCATCTGCATCCCCGGGTGGGATGAAGAGAGTCCCCTCGTATTTGGACATGGACTCCTCCAGTCCGCCAACATTGGAAACGATGATGGGTTTTTTGTAGCACATTGCTATGTGGGCTGCGCCGCTCTGTGACGCCCTTGTGTATGGAAAGACGATTACGTCGGCGGCTGAAAAATATAGCGGAATATCTTTATCGGAAACATATTTTGGCATCAATGTTATCTGGTCCCTGCGTTTTGATGCCGCAACTCGCTCAACCACTTCATCTCCACCTTCCCAGAGCTCTCCGACGATGAGCAGTCTTGCATTCTTCGCTACTTCTTCTGGCAATCGTTCGAATGCGTCAATGAGATATGGAATTCCTTTATATCTCCTGATCAACCCAAAACTCAAAATGACGAACTTTTCCTTAATTTTCAGCGCAGACCTGGCTTTTTTCCTGTCGATTTGTTTGTAATGGTCGTAGAGCCCGAGTGGAATGGTGTGTATTTTTTCTTCATCGAGGCGATATTTCGATGCGATCAATTCCTTATCAAAGTTGGAGTGTGTGACGTATGCATCTGCCTTATGGGTCAATAGGCGGCCAGCTATACGTGAATATAACCTGATCGGCAAGATTGCCTCCTCTAACGGATCGACAACCTCGTGAAACTCGATGATGAGTTTTGATTTCAGAGATAGAATATTTAACATCTTCAAGACAAGGTGCATGTGTGCCACAGAAGACGTCCACCATTGTAGTATAATCACATCAGGATTCTGCTTTTTGATAAAGTGAAATGCCCTAATCCAGCTCAATGGCGAATTGTAATCCATGCCATCATAAACCGTGACGTTAGGCAAGAATTCAAGGTCTGATATCTTTTTTCCAACGTGCTCTCGCCCCGGAAACAAAAATTGGGGCAATAATTTTCTTAAACAGACCACTGACACGTTATTTGATGTTGATAGTGCATTAGCGAGGCGGATTGTATAATAGCTCAACCCGCTGAGGAACTGCTTAGATGGACCAACGATGCATATGTTTCTCATCGTAACTTTAACACTAATGAAGCGGTGAGGATTTATAAGTAGCTCTTAGGAGTTAGTCGATTAAAAATAAACATAATATCACTCAGAATTTAATAATAGTTCTTTTATCGTTTTTTCGAACTCCTTTAATGCTCCCAAGTCGTTTTGGAGTACATTGTATATCTCATCAAGGTCTAATCTCCAGTAGATATGGACCAGCACGTTTCTGAGACCTGCCAGGTCGGACACGGACTCACATAGTTGGCGGGTAAGATGTCTGACTCGCGGAGTATTTCAAAAGTTAAGTCGCCGGCTTTCTCAATTTTTTCTTGACTATCAAGTGATTAGCTATATCGATGATGGACTGGATCGATACCAGCATGGCATGGAGCACCCCGTCCCTCTTGTCCCCGTCCCATTTCAAATCACCAAGGCTTATCGACCTGTACCTGCCCCAATCTTTTAAAGTAGCATCAAGCTCCCTGAGGTGCCACATTGCTCCTTTTCTACCCAGCATTACCTACGCCTCCGCGAGAAATCGCTCATCCAGCCACATGCTTGTCTCCATATAGTCAAGATACTCTCTCATAGCCGCCTCCTCATATCCGATACGCCCATATTCATCCTTGCAAAAGACCAGTTCACTGCTGCTTATAACATTATACTGGAAATCGATAGGGGACGAGTCCAGAATTTTGACATCGAACTCATGCTTTGGCTTAATTTCGTCTTCCAATTTCCTCGCAACCTGTATGGGAAATCTGAAACGTTCGTATGGGCCAAGCTTTTCCGGGGTTAAAACGGCAACATCCACGTCCCTGAAGTCGTCACTGACCAAAAAAGAACCGAAAACGTAGCCGAGGTCGACTTCCAATCCGGAAAGTACTTGTTCAATTCTCTTTATGATTGCTTTCTTTTCCATGAATATGCCTATCCCTACTTTAGTTGCATCACTATTCAAGCCCCTCGTCCACAAGGTCACTTGTGCCCTTGAATCTAGATAAGGTTCGTTAACATCTCTAACTTTTCTATTTGTATTTTAACCTCCTAAACTCTTTATTCCTAAACTCAACTTCAATCTTTTATCGATTTCCTTCATTGTTTCATCAGGTAAACGTCCCAACCTTCTCGTAACGAGTCTGCGTGGCACGATCATAGTTCATAGACGTCTTCCTCTTCACTATCCCAAATATTCTTTAGCGCCTGTTGTTGTAGCAACAAAGAGCTCTCATCGATATAGGTATCGGTTTCTTCTTCATGCACAAGCCTTAAAACCAGAATATCATCCTCGTCAGCCAACAATTTGAACCGCATGCCTGCCCTTAACCGCATCTTCTCAAGGCTTCGCTTTGGGATTGATAAATATCCATCTTCCGTGATTTCTACGTACAGCGTCATCTTTTATCTTTTCACCCCTATGTTATGTATTCATATTACCTCTTTTTAAGACTTTGCGTAATATTTTTCAAAGTTGCATCACTATATTAAACTTTCAAGCCCCCCGTCCACAAGCTTAGTAAATGCAAAAGAGATCGATAATATTTTCAGAGTGACTGGCTACGGCTCTTGCCAATTGGTACACTGGAAAAGTTTTGATAAACGATTAGGTATATATACATTTAGGTTAATGTTGATGTAGGTGATAGCATGTATGTAAGAACCACGATACAATTAAGGGAGGATGTGTATCAGATGCTCAAAAAAGACGCGGGTTCGAGGAGAATGTCAGAAAAGATAAATAAAATCCTTACTGAAGCACTTTTCAAAAAGAAGAAAACCCTCTTTGGAACGATGCCAAAAATAGGGATAGGTGATCTAAGAGATCACAAGGACAGGATATGATGTTGATCGATTCTTCTGCGTGGATTGAGTACTTTATGGGGACTGAAAAGGGTGAAAAGGTACGAAAAATTATCGATGATGATGAGCAAGTATACATCTCTCCGGTGGTATTGGCGGAAATATATTCGAAATCGATTCGAACAGATGGAAAACAGGATGAAAGAAGGGATTTTATGGTAAAAAGATGTGTGGTTGTTTCAATCGACGAGAGAATTGCCGTTCAGGCAGCCAAGATTCATGCAGAGGCGAAAAAGGATATAAAAAACTTTGGACTTGCAGATGCATTTATACTTGCAACTGCCAGAGAAAGGGAGATAAAAGTGTTGACAGGAGACCGGCATTTCAGGAACTTCCCGGAGGGCGTAATGCTTTGAGCCCGTGTTCAAATACCATGAAGACAAAATCTGTCTCTAAGGGATGTGCCTTGATCACTTTGACGGAATCGTCAGTAGAGGGTAAAATGGTGTAAAGAAAATGGGCGGTGGAGACCCCCTAATATAAATGTTAACTAACCAAAAGCTTGAACAAGGTTTAGGTATAAACTTCATAGAAGGAATCTCGATGACCATAATATCCGATCTAAAGAAAAAGTGCCAAGACAGATTCGGAGAGAATCTGTTATCTCTGGTATTATTTGGTTCTATTGTTCGGGGAGGAGCTACGGAAGGTTCTGACATAGATGGATTGGTGATAGTAAAAGGATTGGAGAAAGATTGGAGGGCCAGAGACAAAATTACTCTGGAATTAGAGGAACTGGGTTTTAGGTACGAAAAAACGATCCACCTAACGTTGGTTGGGGAGAAAGACATGGATCTTTCGATAAACTTCGGATCCCCGCTAATGTTTGAAATTTATGATGCAAATGAAGTTATCTTTGACAAAAATAATTTTTTTGAGAAGTCCATGGCCAAATTCGAAAAAAACATGAAAAAATGGAAAGCAAAAAAGACTGCTTATGGAGAATGGGACGTTCCTGGACTGGCGGTGATTAGCAGTGGGACCTGACACCAGAGCTATTGCAGAAGCCTTGATGATAGAAGCAAAGTCAGATCTAAACTCTGCACAAATTTTGTTTGAAGGGGGAGAGTACAGCAGATCTATCTATCACTCTCAGCAAGCGGTTGAAAAAGCCATGAAGTCATGTCTTGCACTGGCGGGAAAAATG
>BBPE01000030.1_pt1 | contig 43667 bp, 51 predicted proteins | sample 1344301 | NCBI WGS metagenome assembly BBPE01 (sample SAMD00019089, study PRJDB2971) | groundwater metagenome | isolation source: The Cedars highly-alkaline
GCAAAGCAGCCCGAAGCCGCAAAGCAGCCCGAAGCCGCAAAGGTTGCTGCGTCTTCGAAACGGTTGGTGAACCCAGACCTCAGTCGTTACGTCGTTGGCGTAAGTTCAACCACCGCATCAGGACGCCCCACGGTTGACATCGGCGATGTGGTGGCTACCCAACTGCGCGGAATGCCTTTGAGGGGGGTTTACTTCAAAGCGGCAGAAGAAACCGGTAAGTCGATCGACGCTCTTAAGCGCCGTTACAACCACCTCAATGAGGGCATGCAGCGCATGAACCTCGGGAACTTGATTCGTGGTGCCCGTGCGGCGCGCCTGCGTTCTGCCAGTTGATTGTTAGGCTGGTGGATCTGGTTGTGATACCCGTGATACCCTCAGCCTTCGAGGGTATCACAACCGACCTCTTCGACCTCCCATAGATCGACTTAACGGGCGGCCTCGGGAGCCCGTTCAATGTCCCAGCAGCCACACAGGTAGCTCAAGTAGGTCGGAAGCCCGTTCCGGGGCACGGGAAATCGGTTCTCGGCGGTGTTGGCCGGTTCGAGGTTCGGGGGCCGCCCACCCGCGAGCGCCACGCGTGGGCGCGCGATACCCCTCTGTGATACCCGTGATACCCGTGATACCCTCCCGGAAATCAAGTGCGAGCGCTCGCACCATTTTCTCACGGGTATCACGGGTATCACGGGTATCACAACACCCCGAAAAGCGCGTCATGACGCGGTTTGGCGTGTGATACCCTCAATAGGGTTAGGGTATCACGGGTATCACACCATCCATCACACGTCCATCACACGTCCATCACAAAAAGGCGAGGGAACCTCCTTGCATTGCATTGCTCTGGGGGCTTTCTTTCCCCGCGTGCGCTTGAAAACCCGCCCCTCCGTGTGTTAAGATGGTGGTCATAGAGAATAGAGCTAACGGAAACCAGCGTGGACCAACTGAACTTACACCGTTTCATTCGTCTTTTTCGTGGCAATGTGCGGTCCTATGGCAGGTGGGATGGGTCGCGGCCGAAAGACAAGCAATCACTGACCGAAAAAGACCATTCCGGGTTTAAGCCAGAAGTATTTGATCGGGCTTTCCAAGAGCACTTAGATGGCGGAATAGGGGTGGGGATAGTCCCGGTGCGGGATGACGGCACCACTCTTTGGGGGGCGATTGACCTTGACAACCATGGCCAGTCCGCCGACATTGATATTCGGGCTGTTGAAAAGAAGGTGGCCGCAGCCGGCCTGCCTTTGGTGCCGTGCCGCTCCAAATCGGGCGGCGTGCACCTTTATGTATTTTTCTCCGAACCGGCCCGCGCCGACATGGTTAAGGATGTTCTGACTCGCTGGGCTCGGGAGTTGCAGGTTGATGGCGTTGACTGCATATACCCGAAACAGGGCCGACTTGCAGTCAACTCGGACGGCGTTCGCGCTCTTGGTAATTGGATAAACCTCCCTTACCATGGTTCGGCAGCGTCGAACAGCGATGGCGCTGGGCTCAGATTCGCGGTTTCGAATGGTAAAAAACTCACACTCGAAGCGTTTTTGTTACACGCCGAATCGAAGTCCATCGACGGGGTTACACTGCAGAAGTTTTTTTCGGACGATCTTTCCGAACTCCCGCCGTGCCTCAAAGCCAGACTCCAATCCGGCGGCTTTGCTCCGGGTGAGCGGAACGAAGGCGTCTATCAGGTGGCAGTGTTTTGTCGCAAGCGCGATCCAGAAACTTCTCGCGATGCGGCGCATGACTTAGTTTCGAGGTTCATGTCCGATAGCCCACTGTCGTTCAAAGAGCGCGATAAAACGATCCGGTCGGCAGTTGGCAGTCGCAACAGCAATTATAAGTGTCAAAACTTTCAGGATGTGTGCGATCGCGAGGCTTGTCGAAAGCTGAAGTTTGGTATTTCCGAGGGCGAATACGAAAACATGTCGGCGCGTGCCACCATGCCGGCGTTTCATTCACTTGTAAAGTTTCACAACGCAGAGCCGATGCGTTTTGATCTTTCGGTCGGTGACTCCGAAACCTCTCGCCGGATTGAGGGCTTGACGATCGACGAATTGGTTAGCTTCCCTGAACTCCGAAAAGCGGTGATGGCTAAAACTCACGTTGTCCTTCCGCGATTGAAGGGGGACGAATGGGATAAAATCTTAAGGGGCTTGTTTGAATCGGTCACGATTGAGGACGTTCCCGAGGATTCTACCCCGGAGGGCATGGTCAAAACCCGTTTGTTTGAGTTTTTGCGAAAAGCTGACCTCAAGAGCGAGGGCGAACACGTTAAAGACCGCGATGCATTGCTGCGCGGCGTGCCAGTAGTTCAGATACATAATGATGAACGCGTTGTTATGTTTCGGCACGTTGATTTCGTGGCCTATTTAACAAAAACGCGGACCGACGCCATTAAGAACAAGGATCTTTGGTTCAAGGCCAGTCGCAAGATGGGTGTCAGTAACACTAGAGTTCGTGTTGGGAAGACTTCGATCCCGGTTTGGTTGCTGCCGGTTTCCGCCGTTGAGCAGCACGATCAAACCGCCGCTGATTTTACGCCGGAATACTGATATGATCAGAATTGATTATGAGGAAAAGCGCGGTCGTTTCGTGATAACTTGCGCGATATACGAAAACGATCGAGTTCGCGCGCTACCAAATCGCCGTTGGTCAAAAGTTGGCACTTGTTGGCACGCGCCAGCCATCCGGGCCAACGTTGAATCCATCCGTAACATGGTCGGTTCTCGCGATGTTCAGATTACTGCGGAGGCGTCTTCCAAGCTTTCTTCTTACGAACAACTGCGCTCTGGGGCGGTTAAGCCATCCGTTTTCCCTTTGTTTTATGGGTTCAAACGACAACCACGGCCTAAACAACGCGAGGCGCTTGGGCGCGTTTACGGCTTGAAAGCAGCGGCGCTGTTTATGGACATGCGTACGGGAAAAACAAAGGTAGCCATCGACTTAGCGTGCGCGATGCGTATGGAGGGGAAAATCGACCGCGCCATGTTGATCTGCCCGCTATCTCTTCGTAAAAACTGGCTTCGTGAGTTCGCCAAAGACTCGCCTATTCCCATCGACCCACACTTGCTCGATAGCTCGAAGCCGAAAGATTTTGATCGGTGGTTGTCTAAGCCATCCGATTTCAAATGGCTTTTGGTGGGGGTCGAATCTTTGGCCGCTGGTAGGGCTATTGATTTATGTAAGCGGTTCGCCATTAGCTCGCCGAAGATTCTCTGCGCGGTTGACGAGTCCAGCAAGATCAAAAGCCACAACGCGACCAGATCCGCAAACGCAGTGTCTTTGGCCAGAATGAGCGAGTTTCGTTTGATCATGACGGGCACGCCCCTCACAAAGAACCCCATGGACTTGTTCATGCAATTCGAGTTTTTAGATCCCGATATTATCGGGCTCGGCGATTTTTATTCTTTCAGGGCTCGGTATGCTGAAATGGGCGGGTATGATAGGAAGGAAATCGTTGGATATAACAACCTCGACGAATTAGTAGAGTTGGTGAGCCCTTACGTGGTCCAAGTGAGGCAATCCGAAGTGTTCGAGCACGAAAAAACTTATGTTGTCCGCTCGGTTCCGATGGCCACAGAACAGCGCCGGCTTTATCGCGAAATGAAACAAAAGTCCCGGCTGGGGCTTGCTGGTTCGGATCTTGAAATGGTCGTGCAAAACGTTCTTGAAAAGACGCTGCGACTTCAAGAAATAGCGGGCGGGTTTGTTTCTTACCAAAACACCGACGAAGAGTTGTTGAGATTGCGCTCGGTTTATGGTCACGCTAAGAAGCTCCCACGCACTTATCGCGTGCCAATCGAAGGGCCAAACCCGAAACTCAACGATTTGCTGGAGGCGTGCGACGAATATCCGGGCCAAACGATAGTGTGGTGTGCGTTCAAAGACGAAATAGCGGTGATTGTGAAAGCTTTAGAAGACAAATATGGGACCGGGTGCGTTGTTCAGCTTCACGGCGACGTTGACGAAGCTCAGCGTGATGTCAACGTTTATGAACTATTCCAGACCCGCAAAGCCCGTTTCATCGTGGGAAACACTGCCACTGGCGGCATGGGACTCACAATGGATGCGGCCGATTCTATTTTTTTCTTCAGTAATACCTACAACTTCGTCGATCGTGAACAGGGCGAGGAACGAGGGACAGCAGCTGGTAAGAACACCCTCATTGTCGATTTCATCACCGAAGGAACCGTCGATCAGCTTGTGATGTTAGCTAACGAAGAAAAGAAGAATCTTTCCGAGTACATTCGAGGCAAAATCCAACAGCGCCATGGCGTCAATGAATTGTTCGGCGTTGATTGACAGGAACGACGCCGGATGTTGTAATAAATGAGCCCGCCGTCATAGGCGGCCATAGAACATAGAGAACCAAATGAACAACGTCGGCCGAGTTTTCATCACTCAGGAAAGTGGTAGCCTGAACTATTCGAACGCTGAAGCGTTCGGGGATGTTGTGTTTTTGACGGCTCGCGAGCCTTCCCCGGTGGCAAGTTCCATAATCAACGCCAGTATCATCGACGAACTGCGCGGCAAGCTCGCTACATTTGATCCTGTGGTCGATTACATCGCCCCTTCGGGCTCCCCCGTTGTCAGTGGCATGGCGTTTTTGTTGTTGTCCGAACGTCTCGCTAAAGTGAACGCTCGTAAGATTTCCGTGTTGCGGTGGTCCAACAGGGATAAGGTTTATCAACCGATCACCTTCCAGTTACAACCATAGAGGATAGACAATATGAGTTACGAAGAAAACGACAACGAGTTTTCCAATGGCGGTGCCGGCCGATTTGACGGCGTTGCCGAGCGTTATAAGCCCGGAGGCAATCCTCGACGTGTTGACCCTTCGCGCGAGGAAGACCTTCGCGCGGCGCTGGCTACAATCGGCGATTTTTTCCGCAACGTGGGTCGCGACACATCACTCATGGATTTGGACGGCGACTATAAGGCCGATTTGACCAAAGTGCCTACCTTAGAGGTGGTCCGCGAGTTCAAGGCGACGAAAGATTTCAAGGAAGCATGTGACATTCTTGCAAAGGAAGCAAACCGCGCTTACGACTACCTTCGTCTCGCGGCTGTGCCGGAGCGGTTCGAGGAGGAGGGCATTAGCAATATCAAAGTTGACGGAGTAGGGCGCGTGCAGTTGGCTGGTGACATCTATGCCGGTATCATCCGTGGCAGTGAAGAGAAAGCCTTTGAATGGCTCGGGGACAACGGCCGGGGAGATTTGATTAAGCGCACCGTTAATAGTTCGAGCATCAAGGCCGTGCTTAAGAAGATGATTTCCGACGGCGAAGAGGTGCCGGCAACGCTATTCAAGGCCGAGCCGTTCACCAGAGCTAGCATCGTCAAGGTTTAAGTTTTACGGAGAGCGCCGGGACAGCAAAAAACGATCTAGGCCGCAGCGTCCATTCACTCCAGCGCTTAGGCGAGAAACCCCGGAACTCGGCGGGATTCCTAGGTCTGAGCTCTCCTCCCCAGCAACGCCGGCTCATCAGCGGATCTGATGTAGAACCCAACAGAAGAGAATCACCACCATGGCAAACAGAAACAACAAAAACACCGTCACCACATCGCCAGATCAGGCTGTCGTTGCGGTTGCGTCACCGGATCAGGCTGTCGCCAATTTATACGAGTCGATGCCCGACTTTCTTCGCGACAAGGTTGGTTCGGCCCGTGGACAAGAGAATGTCGGCGCAGATGACCTAGTTATTCCGCGGCTTGAAGTCGTGCAAGACCTCAGCCCGTGCCGTAAGCGCAACGAACCAACGTATATCGAGGGCGCACAAGAGGGAATGTTGTACAACAACGTCACCCGTGAACTCTATGGTGAGTCGGTATTGGTCATCCCGGTTGGATTCGTAAAGGAATGGCTGATCTGGAAGGACCGCAACAAGGGCGGCGGGTTTCGTGGGGCTTTCCCGTCGCTTGAGGCAGCCGAAGACGCGCTGGCTAACCTTGTTGATTCGGACGGCAGGCCGGAGAGCGAAGATTGCGCCATTGTTGATACCAACCAACAGTTTTGTTTGTTGGTGAAGCCGGACGGGTCGGCCGAGGAGATCGTGGTTTCGATGGCCAAATCGAAGGCCAAGGTTTCGCGTAAGTGGAACAGTCTTATCCGTCTCGGTAATGGGGACAGCTTTTCCCGCGTTTATCGACTTTCCGCTGTTGAAGACGTCAACAACAAAAACCAAAAGTTCTACAACTTTTCTGTTGCTGCGGCTGGTTTCCCGGCTGAGTCCCTTTACCGCCGCGCTGAAAAGATGTACGAGGCCATCAGCAAGGGCGGGGTGGTTGCTCATCGCGGCGAAGAGGAGCCGGCAGCCGGCACCGCTGACTCGGGGTATTGATCAACCCAGCGGCCGCCCCGGAGCTTTCCGGGGCGGTTTTTGGCCCATAGAGAATAGAGAACGCCATTGAAAAAACATCCTGACCTCGACATCTTAGTGGCCGAAGATTGGCGAGTGTTTAAGAAAGATCACGGAGGCCGGCCGTTTGGGCGCTTAAGTGGTAACTTCGCCGCCGTTGGTGGTGGTGGTGGTCAAACTCAGCAAGCCAAGGCTTGCGCTAACGGCACGACACGCACTCAAGCGCGCCGTAGGCTTTTCGCAGCGAGTGTGAAGGAGGTTGGGGGGTCGTGAACAGCTACGCTATTTTCGGCCCCCCGTGGCCGGGCACAGGTAAGACTACTGAATTGTTGCGGCTAGTTGCCGACGCCAAAGAGCGCGGATTCGACGCTAACGAGATCGGGTTTTTTTCATTCACTAGGGCTGCGGCTTCAGAGGCTCTGAAGCGGCTTGATCTTAGAAGCTCAAACAAGATTTGTACCTTGCATTCACTTTGTTTCCGCGCCTTGGGCGCTTCACCAATGGGCATAGTTGACTCGTACAAACTTCGCAAGTTCGGTTCGAAGGTCGGTATCAGTTTTGCCGGCGTCAGTAACGAAGAGTATGGCGACAGGATGGAGGAGGGCGATAAATATCTGGCTATTTTGAACCTCGCCCGCTCTTGTCTCACTGACCCGGCCACTGAATACTACCGTTCAGATGAGCGACCGGGCGACTTTTCACAGTTCAAGTTCTTCGTTGATTCTTACGCGGCTTGGAAAGAAGCTTTCGGGTATTTCGATTTCAGCGACTTGCTGGAGCGGTATGTGATGAATCCAACCGACCACGGGGCATCGGTCGTTTTCGTGGATGAAGCTCAGGATCTGTCCCCACTGCAGTGGGCCGTAGTTGATCGCATTGCATCATTTGATCGCGTCCGTGAATTGACCATCGCGGGCGACGACGATCAAGCCATTTATGAGTGGGCCGGTGCAGACCCGGCGGGGATGTCCGGATTCGTGGACCGTTACAACGCCCAACCTAGTACCCTAGCCCAATCTTATCGCGTACCCGCGCCCGTTCATAGTTTGGCCCGAGGGATTGTTTCACGCATCAAAACACGCGTGCAGAAACGCTACCGAGCGGCCACTCACGCCGGCGAAGTTAACGTTTTCCGGAATGGATTTTCGACGGACATTTTGGGCGGTTCCGAAGACACACTCATTCTGTGCCGTTCCCATGTTTCTAAGAAAGAGGTGGAGTCGGCACTCGTGGCCGCCCGGATCCCTTATCGTGTCGAGAGCGGCCGGCCCGGCCTGTTTGAGAGTAGGTGGGCCGACGCAGTGCGCGCGGTTAAAAAACTTCAGGCCGGGGGAAGCATAGGGTCTAGCGAACTAGAGGTACTGGCCAAAGTCGGGACGTCGCTTACGAAGGAGGCTTTGAATCGCCGCGACATGAAAGCGATTGCCACCGCTGGTTACGAACGCGCAGTAGCGATCCCATTTGAACATGTTGAGTTTTTTCGGGAGGCTAAATTAGACGCTGAGCCTACAATTCGTGTTTCGACAATCCATTCAGCGAAAGGCCGTGAGGCTGACCGGGTGATATTGCACTGTGGCATCACAGCCCGCACTGAATCGGCAATGGAGCGCAACCCGGACCAAGAACACCGGGTTTTTTACGTTGCCGTCACTAGGGCCAAGCGCCGATTGGATCTGATAACCGGGTTTGACAACGATTATGAGGTGATGCAGTGAAGTTCCCAGACCTTAGCGCATACCCGCTCGTTAGCTTGGATTTCGAAACCACCGGGCTGATTTGGTGGCGGGATAAGATTTTCGGCGTAGCTGTTTCGGTCGACGATCGAGATTTTTACTTTGACACTAGACGCGAACCCGGTGCGCTCGATTGGCTGCGTCGTGAGATTCCGCGAGTTCGGCATCTTACCAACCATAATATGAAGTTCGACTGGCACTTTGCGAGAAATGCTGGGATTGTTTTCCCCGAAGCCCGTACCACGTGCACGATGATCCGTGCAGCGTTGATAGACGAACATCGTATGGCTTACGACCTTGACAGTTTGGCGCGTGATTGCCTTGGCGAGCGCAAGGGGGCTGAGATTTATGGTAAGCTTGCCGAATTGTTTGGTGGGCGCGCAACTAGGCAAGCCCAAATGCCGAATCTTAGCCGCGCTCCGGTTGAACTGGTCGGCAATTACGCCAAACAAGATACCCGCCTTGCTCTAAAACTTTGGCGGTGGCAGGAAGAGAAGATCAACGCTCAGGGGCTGGCCAGCGTTCACCGGCTTGAACAAGAGTTGTTGCCCGTAATAGTCAGGATGGAAGAGGGCGGGGTTCGGGTTGACGTTGAAAAGGCCGAAAAGGCCGTCCGGAGCCTCGACGTTAAGGCCGCGACCATGCAGCGCGATTTGAATAGCTTAGCAGGTTTCGCGGTCAACCCGAACCCGTCGAACAGTATCAAAGAGCTATTCAAGCCGAAACGGGTCGCCAATAGTGGCGGCACCGAGTTTTGGCAGGCCATAGACGGCACCGCGCTTGATTCTACCGAAGCCGGTGCAGCTTGTATCAATGCCGACGCGCTGCGGCGGATGAAACACCCGGCGGCGTCGATGATCCTATCGCTGCGCAAGATTCTCAAGGCCCGCGATACATTCCTCAAAGGCCATGTGCTCGGCAACCACCACGTGGGTTTTATTCACGCCAACATCAACCAAACAAAGAGCGAAGGCGATGTGGGCACTGGCACTGGCCGGCTCTCGATAAATGGTCCCGCCTTGCAACAGATCCCGAAGCGCGACAAAGAAATGGCCGCAATCGTCCGCGCCGTGTTTGTCCCGGACGTCGGCGCAGAGTGGGTGTGCAACGATTGGGCGCAAATGGACTTTCGCGTGTTTGCACACTACGTCAATGACCCGGCTATCCTTGAAATATATGCCAAAGACCCGGACACGGACTTCCACAGTCTGACCGCCAGCATGACCGGGCTCCCCCGGTCGCCGCGATTCGCCGGCGATCCCAACGCCAAACAAATCAACCTCGGGCTCGTGTTTGGCATGGGCCAAGGCGGCTTGGCCGAAGAAATGGGGCTGCCGTACACCGTCGAACCAAACGGTCGCGGCGGCACCTACCTCAAACCCGGCCCGGAAGCTGAGGCGGTATTTCACAAGTACCACTCAAGCATACCCGGAGTAAAAGAGCTTTTGCGCGACGCGTCAACGGTGGCCCGTAGTCGCGGATACGTGAAAACCATCATGGGCCGGCACATCAGGTTTCCCCGTGGCATGCTTGTGCACAAAGCCGGCGGCTTGGTGTTTCAAGGCACGGCAGCCGATTGCTTGAAAGTCAAGTTGGTGGAACTTGATCACATGTTGAGAAACGAGTTCGCGGATTCGGGCGCGCGTCTTTTGCTTAACGTGCACGACGAGTTTGATTGCAGCGTGCCGCCAGACCGGGCCGACATCCGCGAAGCGATCAATCGCTGTGTGACCTCGTTCGGTCAGGGCGACCGGATAAACCTCCGAGTGCCGGTGAGAACCGATCAAGGTCGCGGCCCCGACTGGTGGGAGGCCAGCAAATAGTCGTCTCAAATCACCGTGGCCCGACGAACGGTATTGACAAATGTCCGCTGATCTGTTAAACTTTGTTCCACGGTCGGATTCCCCGATCGCCATAGAGAATAGAGGATAAAATCATGAACAAGAACTTGGTAGAAGCTTTCAAAGCCCTTAAGCCGGTCGTTGCTGCTGATTTTACTCGCCATGTGAACATCTCCTTGGGCGGGTTGATCAACAAGTACGGGGCAAAAATCGGCGACGTCCACTCGCCTTTTTTTGGTCATGATTACGCCGTATACCGCTCTTTCTGCCACATGCTGGCTAAGACCAAAGTTTCCGGCTTGGCTGTTTACTCCATCGACGCGGACAAAGTGGAAAAGGAAGCTACCCGCTATGCCGACGAGCAAGTTGACTCGTTCATCGCAAAGTTGACCAGAAAGCTCGGGAATGTTGAATCCGTAACCATCAAAACTATCGACGGGCCTTCTTTCGAGTGCGTCATCAGTGGGGTTCTGAGCGGCGGCGAGACGGTTCGAGTTGAACAGCGCCGTGTCGTCAATTGCAGCCCGAAGGGCCGGTTTTACAACCAATGGCCGGCTCTGATCTACGTTGACGGCAAGCGCGTCACCGAAGCCCAATTCAAGAAACTGACCGCCTGATCATTGACGTGGCCGACGGGAGGTGATAACCTCGCCGTCGGCCACATAGAGCATAGAGCACAGACCCATGACATCCAATCCCCACAAACGCGTTAGTCGGATTTTCCGGTACGCTATTGCCATTGCCCTAGTGGTGTGGGCACTGCATCTTAGCGGTGGCCCAAGCGCCGAAGCGTTGGACCAGAAGTTGTATTGCGACATGGTTCGGTTGAACCACAAAGACCCCACGGCCGGGTGGCCGGACTATCTCAGAACCTACAAACAGGAGTGCTATCATGAATAACTTAATAAGTGGAAAGGTCATCATCGACCTTCAATTCGGATCCACTGGCAAGGGGCTCATATCCGGTTATCTAGCCGAGAGCGACCAACCGGACACGGTTGTTACGGCTTGGGCTCCAAATGCCGGCCACACCTACATCGACGGCAGCGGCCGCAAATACATCCATACCATGTTGGCAAATGGTGTGGTGAGTGAGCGGTTGATGCGAGTGCTCATCGGACCCGGCAGCGTGATCGACGCTGCCGCTCTGCGGCGTGAAATCACAGCTTGCGGCGACCATTTATTGGGCGTTGATATCGTGATCCACCCACATGCCGCTGTCGTCACCCAACGTCACCGGGACTTGGAGCAGGGTCCGATGACCAAGATTGGGTCTACCAAGAAAGGCGTTGGCGAAGCGATGATCCAACGGATCCGCCGTGACCCGCAAGATATGAACACCGCGATGGGTGAAGGGGGCCAGCCTCACCAAGAATTGGTGGCGTGGGGGCTTGGGGGCCACGTGGCGTCGGTGGAAAGCTATAACTCAAACCTCGACCGGGCACGCTTTATTCAAATTGAGGGTGCCCAAGGGTACAGCCTTTCGATGTACCACGGCTTCTACCCATACACCACTTCACGAGATGTTAGCCTGTTTCAAACACTCGCTGATTGCGGCATCCCGGCGGCAATGTTGTCCGACCTTGAAGTGATCGGCACATGCCGAGCGTTCCCGATTCGCGTCGGGAATCGTTACGATGACGCCGGCAACCAAATCGGATGGTCCGGGCCGTGCTACCGAGATCAGCGTGAGATCAGCTTTGAGGAGATCGACCAGCCGATCGAATTGACCACTGTCACAAAGCTGCCGCGTCGCGTTTTTACGTTCTCACACCTACAGCTCCAAGAAGCCGTTCGTATGAATCGTGTAGACCACATCTTCCTCAATTTTGTCAACTACCTGCCGGAGCATGAACAGAGTGACTTCTTTAAACGCGTTGAACGCGTTGCAAAGCGGGCCGCCGGCGGCTGTTCGCTGTCGTACATCGGCAAAGGTCCGACGAAGAACTGTGTGTTTAGGCGCGTGGGGAGTGACTTGCTGTGAGCCCCGACGCTGAATACTACGCCCAGAATGGCGAGAAAACCCACCGTCAGCGGCGTAACCACTGCCACGAACAGAAGGCGGTCGTGCTTCGCCATTACGGTGGCGAATGCGAAGCCTGCGGCGAGCGCGAGCCGGACGTTCTCACCGTTGACCACATCCAAGGTAATGGGGCCGAACATCGGAAAGAAGTCCCAGCTTCTCAAATCCATGCGTGGTTGATAAAGAACGAGTTCCCGAGGGGTTTTCGCGTTCTTTGTTTCAATTGCAATCACCGGTCGCGGCGAAGTATCGAACGCGGGAACGGCCCACTACAAACCATCCGCAACCTGCAACGCGAAGTGTCCGAGTGGGCTGATTCGGTATACCCCGACCGGACCTTAGCCAGCGTCATCGGCAAGATGCAGGAAGAGTACCAAGAGCTGATGGATGCCTTGAACAAGAACGGGCGAATAGATCCTCTGGAACTGGCCGACCTTATGATTTTGGCTCTGGATGGTGCCACCTTGTCTAGGGTAGACGTTCAAAACGCGGTGCGCGAGAAAGTCGGGATCAACTACACGCGTTCTTGGCTCATCGACCCGAAAACGGGTCTAATGAGCCACCGCAGAGGCGGCGTTTTGGATGGAAAAGAAGCAGCGCCGCGCCAAGCCATCATCGGAACTATGGTCTTCTCGGGCGGTCCTAACGACGGTTGCAGCCGCCCGGTGTGCGAAGGGGAGGAAACTTCTACGGCGATTTCGGGGGGAGAGCCCGGCGGTTGTTACGTACTCGAAGAACGGGAAACCAACTCACCGGGATTTATCTCTTACCACTACAAGTGGGACTCCGGCATGGAGGTTCCACTTTAATGAACGTCAACGAGAAGCTCAGGCTAGGCCACGTGCGGCGCTGGCACATCGTCGCAGTTTCGCGCGAGCAAACGGTGGCCGACCATTCCCACCGAGTCGGGGTGATCACCGAAGAGATTTTGCGAATCCTTGGGATTTTCAACTGGAACAGCAACACGACGCTCAACGCGATGCGTTGGGCGGCAATCCACGACCGACCCGAAATCAAGTTGGGCGACATCCCGACGCCGGGAAAGGAGTTAATACGGTCAAACTCAGCCAGAGGGCGCGACCCGATCCACTTGTCTGAACTCGAAGCCGAAGCCACCGACCTTGAATACTTCGAACTTTCGGAGTGCGTTTCTCCGGGCGGCGATTGTTCGGTGGCAGGCCATGTGGTTAAGCTGGCCGACACGCTCGAAGCCATTAACTATCTCGGCATTTTCGGTGTCGGCAGCCACGCGCACGAAGTGTGGCGGGGGCTGACCTTTCAAGCCCTACGTCAAATTGAAACGCTCAATACCCAATACCAACTTCCGAAGTCAACTCGCGGACGGATGGCCGAACTTTATAATCGCCTTTTGGAGAAAAACGCGCAATGAACAGTGCAGAGTTTGCGAAAACCATAGACGAACTTCACCAGCGCCTAAAGTCGCTTACTGCTTCCAAGGGCGAAGAGTATAAGCGCCGCGAAGACAATCAGTTCGCCAACTTCGAGCGGGGTGCGTTGGCTCTCGGCTTGACGCGGGAACAAGTCCTCATGGTCTACCTGTCAAAGCACATAGACTCTATCACTACGTGGGTGAAAGACCTGAGCCGCGGCGAGAACCGCGAATACGCCGAACCGATCAGTGGGCGGATCGATGACGCGATTCTTTACCTGCTTCTTTTGCGCGGGATGGCAACATGTCCTCGACTGAGTGTCCCAAAACCCTTCCAAGTCAACGTAGCCCAAGATTTGGGTGTCCTGCCTCCAGACGCGGATCCCGTCAACCGAAATCAACCGGCCACTTACATCCTAAGCCGCTCGCAGCGGGTGGGTGCTGCTGAGTGCAAGCTTCGTGACCTCCCGATCGCCACACACTGCCTGTCAGCCATCGACCAGCTATACGGCATCAAGCCGGGATCCCACATAATTTTCGTACGCTCTGGGTCCGTTTGGGACGATCAGTTGATGGGCGAGCTAAAAGAAAAGGCGTACCAATGTGGTTTCATTGTCAGTTCCATGGACTGCCCAAAGGCGGAGGATGTCAGCGATGCGTGACCCAGAACAAAAGTTGTGGGACGACATACGCGATGCCATGGTTGGACGGTGGCACGCACAACGCCATGAAGACCGCTATGCACAAGGCGTCCCCGATGTGTCGTTTGGGCTCGGTCGCACGACGGAAGGGTGGATCGAGCTGAAGTGCCTCGGCAGTTGGCCCGGTTTCCACCGTCCCGGCCCATGGAACTTCGCCAATCACCACCTCACGCCTGAACAGCGTAACTGGATGGACCAGCGAATCAAACACGGCCTCGGCCGCGTGTTCTTGGTCTGCCGCTTCGGTGACGAGGCCACGCTTATTTGGCGATGGGCTGCTCTGGCCCCTCTGCTCGGCGTCGGTACGATTCAGGAAATCGCAGCGGCAGCTAGCGCTCAGTGGTGGCACGGGCCGATCGACGGCGAAGACTTATTCAAAGTTATTAAGAACTGCGTCAAAATCCCGGTACGGGTCAGCGCGCAGCCATGATCAACAATATAGCCAAAGAGGCGGGGGACAGCAATGACTGAATGGCGAACGATCGTAAGCGCGCCGACGGACGGTTCGTGGATTCTGATGTGGCGTAGTCACGGCGTAAAGCCGCTGATCGCCCGTTGGGACAAGCAATATGGGGCCTACGAACTTGACAACGGGGACTTTGTTTACCATTTGACGCACTGGATGCCACTACCGGGCTGTCCGGCAGACATACCATGAAGTTCGGATCCGTGTGCAGCGGAATTGAAGCCGCATCCGTGGCTTGGCACCCGCTCGGCTGGCAAGCTGTATGGCTATCCGAGATCGAGCCATTTCCGTGCGCGGTCTTGGCACACCGGCACCCCGACGTGCCGAACCTCGGCGACATGAGAACCATCGCGGAGCGCGTCTTATCTAGCGAAATAGAAGCCCCAGACGTGTTCACGGGTGGTACACCATGCCAATCTTTTTCCGTAGCCGGCAAGCGACAATCGCTTGACGACGCACGCGGAAACCTGTCCTTGACGTTCTGTGAGATTGCTGATGCGATTGACGCTGTTAGGGTTCCCCGAGGCGATGAGCCTTGCATCATCGTCTGGGAAAACGTGCCCGGAGTTCTTTCAACAAAAGACAACGCCTTCGGCTGTTTCCTTGGCCAGCTTGCCGGGGAAGATTGCGCGCTCGAACCGCCAAGGGGAAAATGGTCGGACGCTGGTTGTGTGCTTGGTCCCACGCGAGCAATCGCGTGGAGAGTCCTCGATGCCCAATATTTCGGCTTGGCCCAACGACGCCGCCGTGTGTTCGTTGTCGCAAGTGCTCGAACAGGGTTCGATCCAGCAGCGGTACTTTTTGAGTTCGACGGCGTGCGCCGGGATTCTCCGCCGAGCCGCGAGCCGAGGCAAGTTGCTCCCACAATCCCTTCGCGAAGCTTTGGAGGTGGTGGCCTCGGAACCGAAACCGACTTCGACTGCGACGGCGGACTGATTGCGAGCAATCCGCCGGCTACAGCTTTTCACCCTACGCAAGATCCGATAAGCAGTTCCGGCGGCAGCACGCATGCCCTGGGGTGCGGTAGCAGCGATGGGCAAGTCAGCATAGCCGTGCATTGCGTTACCGGCGACGTGTTTCACACTTTGCGCTCTGAGGGATTTGACGCCAGCGAGGACGGCACTGGTCGCGGGACTGGAGTGATCGCCATCCGGACCGCGCAGACTGGCAGTAATGGATGGGGGATTAACACTCAAGGCACGGCGTACACGCTGGACGGCGCGCAGCAAGCGGTGGCTATCGCCTTGCGTGGGCGCGATGCTGGCGCAACAAGCGGCCTTGGCGACGATTGCACTTCAGCGATGACGGCAGGCACCAATAGCGGCAATGCGCTAATGGTGCTTACCAGCAATATCTTGCGCCGCATCACGCCGCGAGAGTGTGAGCGGCTACAAGGGTTCGATGACGATTACACCGTAATCCCTTGGCGCGGTAAACCAGCCGAATTGTGCCCGGACGGCCCTCGCTACAAGGCGATCGGAAATAGCTGGGCGGTGCCGGTCGTGCGCTGGATTGGCGCACGAATAAAATCAACCGCGCAAGCCGTGGCCGGCGGTGTTTGACAAAGTTTACAAGATTCTGTTAAACTTCACACCACGGCCGGATCCCCGGCCCCATAGCGAATAGAGGATCACCATGAGCCAAAACAACACTGCCGGAATCAAATCTGACAAGCCGTCAATTCTTTTTGCGCGCCCCCAACCAGCGCGGGTCCCAACAACGGCCGAGCTAGAAGCGATGGTCGCAGCCATGAATAGCTTCTACACCGATGAAGAAGTGAAGTTCGCAATCGATTGCTTCGGCCTCGCCCCGATTCTGAACACGCTGACCGAGCGTGGGGTGAAGTTCTATCTCGTACACCTACCCGGCGGCGCTGGTTGGATACTCCGACGCCATCGACCCACTGGAGTTTTCAACGGGACTGTCGATCCCAGAACGGTTTCGGCGGCCAAACAGGGAGGAGCCTGTCAAAGTTCCGGAAGCAAACCCGGTGATCGGTGTTTTGCGGAAGAATACTTCGGCACCGGCGGCCTACGTGCCGATAATCCCCCGACAGACAAAGTTTGTGACCCGCCGGCCAACATTCAACAGCGTCTCGAAGATTTCCGCGACGACGACTGAAAGGCCCGGAGCTTAACGGCAATTAAATGCCAGAATTGAAAACGTCGTTTATTCGCCGTTCAGGCGCTGCCGAAGCAGTTTTTTGGGCACCCACAAAACCCGTGTCGGCGTCTCTCGGAGCGTTAAGCGCGCGTGAAGGAAGCGTTAAGCGCGCGTTATTGTGATACCCTGTTATAGTCTACTAATGGCTAGGGTATCACAATTAGTAGGTATGCGTTTGAAACGTATGGTAGGGGTTGGCACGCTTCTTGCAAAAAAAGAACCGCGCGCGTGCGCGCATCGTGTGCGCGTGATCCCCCTATCCCCCTTTGTGTGATACCCGTGATACCCGTGATACCCTCCCCGAAATCAAGTGCAGCGACTCGCATACAGAGAGCGCCGGAGGGTATCACGGGTATCACACACCGCTCCTAGGCCCGTCCGACGCGGCTTTTGGGTGTGATACCCTAGCACACCGAGGGTATCACGGGTATCACAACACCTAGAACGAAAAAAGGCGAACCCCCTTGTCGGAGTTGGGTTTGATGTGGTTTTCGCGCGTGCACGTGGTTTTCGCGCGCGAGGGCGGGCCTTTGCTGTCAGGGTGCCGCCGTGTTCCAATACACATTTCATCGATTGGGTTGGTGCCAACATGCCCGCTAAACCTAAAATCCCGGCTATGAAAACCCGCCAGATCGCGGCGCAGTCCGCTCTTGGCAAGGCGGCAAAAGCCAACGGTGGCGAGCGTTTTGTGGAAGTGGAGCGCGCGCCGCTGACTGCCTTTGTTGAAGCTTTTTGCATTGAATATGTTCGTGGCCCGGTTGTGGCGGAAGCCCACTTCCGGGCCGAGATTATGACTGGCCAACCGTTGGAAGTTACTGGCTTCAGACGCGTAAAGTCGGACAACGGCAAATACTGGATCTATTGCGATCGTAACGAAGTCCCGGAGGATCCGACGGTTCTTCGACATTCCGCTGGCTGTCATCTACTAGCCCGGCCCGAGGTGCGGCGCAGGGTGCTAGAATTGCGAGCCGAGGCCGCCAAAGAAGCTAAAGTCACCGCCGAGTCTATTGCGTTCCAAGTCCAAACCGTCTTTGAGCGCGCGATGACAAAGGACCAACTGCAGGTGGCCCTTAACTGCACGGCTGCCATCGCCAAATTGTATGGCATCGAATCAACCAACGGCGAAGACCAGCCGGCCGTTTCTGCGTCGGTTACGATCAACATCCGCGACCAGAGCGGCAAGGCCAAGGCAAGGTCGATCGATGCCTGATGTTGAACTCGATGTCAACGTGCCACAAGGCAAGCTGCTTTCCATGCGCCGCCGGTTCCGCGGCTACGTCGGTGGTTTCGGCTCTGGTAAAACCTATGTGGGGTGCATAGCCATATGCAATGCGGCTTATTCGACCCCCGGCATTCCGCAGGGGTATTTTGCTCCCACTTATGGCCAAATCCGGGATATCTTCTATCCGACGATTGAGGAAGTTGCCGAGAGGATGGGCCTTCGCGTTGTGATAAAGGTGGGCAACCACGAAGTGGAATTGTATTCCGGCCGTCAGTTGCGATCCAAGGTCATTTGTCGTTCAATGGAAAACCCCAACACCATCGTTGGATTCAAGATTGGTCGTGCGTTGGTTGATGAACTCGACGTGATGCCGGTTCCGAAGGCTGAAAATGCGTGGCGAAAGATTATCGCCCGTCTTCGTTGGGCTGGCCCTTTCGGCTTTATTCCTCAAGTGGATGTCACCACTACGCCAGAAGGTTTCCGTTTCATGCATCGGCAGTTTGTGCAGAGGGTTCGCGATAAGCCTAAACTGACCACCATGTATGGCCTTGTTCAAGCTTCTACTTACGAGAACGCGGCCACTTTGCCGGAGGGCTATATTGAGTCGCTTCTTGAGTCGTATCCGGAGCAGTTAGTTCAAGCTTATCTGCACGGTCAATTTGTGAACATGATGCAGGGCACCGTCTACTCGCATTTCGATCGCCAGCGCAACGCGTGCCGGGAGCGGTTCGAGGACGGGGAGGCCGTTCACGTCGGCATGGATTTCAACGTGAACAAGATGGCAGCTATTGTACACGTTAAGCGCGGCGGCTTGGTTTATGCTGTTGCTGAGTTCGTCGATCGCCGCGACACACCGGACATGATAGAGGCTTTGAAAAAGGCCTTTTGGCATTACGACATGAAGCGCGGTGATTGGGTCCGAACTCGTGCAGTTCATGTATACCCGGACGCGTCGGGCGGCAGCGCTTCGTCAAAAGATGCCAGCAAGTCGGATCTTGCGCTGTTGCGCGCTGCTGGCTTTCAGGTCATCGCTCCGGCCAGTAACCCGCCAGTTCGTGATAGGGTGTTGTCGATGAATATGGCGTTTTCGGACAATAACCAGCGGGTCAAGTATTGGGTCAACGACGAGCTTTGTCCCACTTATACCGAGAACCTCGAACAACAAGCCTACAACGGGGCGGGCGACCCTGACAAGTCAACGGGCCAAGACCACACCAACGATGCTGCTGGTTATTTTATCCATCAGACTTTCCCGGTTATCAAACCTGTTTCGTCTTTCGCCCTTCGCCGGGCATCCTAGGAGTGCCACCATGCGTTTCGAAATGTTCCGCCGTTTCACATTGAGGGGCTATCGTTGGTACTTCCGTCTCCGCGCCACGAATGGCCAGATCGTTGCCCAGAGTGAGGGCTATTCTCGCCGAACCGACGCTCTTAGTACGGTTGAGTCTATCCGGGCCGGTGTGAAAATGGCCCCGGTCGTTTATGAGACGTTCGATTCCGCCGAGTCTGGGGGCTGATTATCTCAGGTGGCTGCTTCCCGACGAACGGTAATTGACAAAGTTTGTCGGGCATGTTATAATTTGTCTACGGTCGGATTCGCCGACCGCTATAGAGGATAGAGGCCTACCATGCAAAAGATCGATTCCGACTTCATCACATTCGTCCTGATTTTCCATGACGGCGAGCGCATTGTTGAGCACGTCAAAGCGCCGCTGGTTAAGGGTCGCTGGTTCACGGCGTGCCGTGAGTTTGGTAAGAAATACGCTGATACTCGTGAATATTGGTCGTCGGTGGTGGTGATCACCGGGAATGATGTTCAGACCTACGGTGAAGATGAAGTCGTTGAAATCTTATACGGCTCTATTGACCTTTGACTTCGGGGAGCGGGCCGTGTTTCAATCGGCCCGCTATTCCCTGAGGGGGCGCGGGCCGGGGGCCGGCCCAAGCACTAGAGGCTCCAAATGGCAACCACCCCACGACCGGATAACCCAGACTCCCCGAGTTTCAATGGGGCCGGCCGATCTCCCGGCCGAGTGACGACGACACGCCGCTCCCTGCCGGCGGTTCCGCCCACCAACGCGGCGGGCAGCGCTGCCGGGTCCGGTTTGATCGACTACGACTTCGTTCACCCTGAATATTCCCGCAACATTCCCGTATGGGAATCGACGCGAGCGGCGGTCGAGGGCGCACCGGTTCTTAACCGCTACCCGGAACGGTATCTTCCGGACCCTACGCCGCGCGACGAGTGCGACGAGGCCCGCGACCGATATTCGTCCTACTGCCGACGCGCTCTCTACTTCAACGCGACGGGCAGGACCAAGGTCGGTTTGGTGGGGATCGCCACTGGAGAGTGGCCGGAGTTCGTCGTTCCCGATGCCATGGGGTACCTTTCCGAAGACGCTGATGGGGCTGGTTTGGGTATTTATGCACTTTGCCAGCATGTCATCGGCGAGTTGCTCGAAGTTGGTCGTGGGGGGCTGTTGGCCGATTACCCGGCAGTCCCCGAAGGCGATGGCACCAGCATCGCCGGTAGGTCTAATGGGACCGTGGCGCGCTTGGTCTATTATCCTGCCGAGCATATCCGTGATTGGGCATACGAGAAAGTGGGTCCGGATCTTCGTCTGACTTACGTGAAACTTTATGAGCGTCGCGATCGCCGGACCGCCGATGGTTGGTCACTCGAAGCAGTTGAAACGTACCGGGTTCTTCGATTGCGTGATGGCGTATACACGTCCGAAGTCTATGAGAAGATTGGTAAAGGCTACCAGTCGCTCGGCGAGGCCACCCCCCGTGACTCGACCGGGGCTGAATGGCGTGAGATCCCGTTTCAGTGGCTTGGTGCCGAAACCAACACTGCCCGCGTTCAGAAACCGCCGCTCCATGACCTTGCGCAAGTGAATCTTGCGCACTATCGAAACAGCGCCGATTTTGAAGAGTCGGTGTTTATGTTGGGGCAGCCTCAAGTCACCATGACTGGCCTGAATGAGGCTTGGCGCGACCACCTCGAAGCGTCCGGTGTTTATTTCGGGTCGCGTCGCGTGTTGATGGGTCCTGAGGGCGCTAGCATAGGTCTTTTACAGGTGCAAGCCAACACGCTGGCTCAGTCCGCGATGGCTGACAAGAAAGCCGAAATGGTGTCTTTGGGCGCGCGCCTTTTACAACCGGGGTCGGCCACTAAAACGGCTGAACAGTCGAAGTCGGAAACCCGGTCGTCTTATTCTGTCCTCAGTCTCGTGTGTGATAATGTTTCACAGGGGTTTAAACGGGCTTTAATCTGGGCGCAGCGGTTCATGGGCGCAGCGGGCGAGGTTGATTTTTCTATCAGCACTGAGTTTGATGGATTTTCGTTCAATTCGCTGCTAGTTGATTCGCTGATCAAGGCGGTTCAAGGCGGGGTCATGCCGGAGTCGGAAGCATGGCGAGTGATGCGGGTTATGGGTTTGATTGATCCCGAGAAAACCGACGAAGATATCCGCGCCGAGATCGACGCGTCTTCGGAGTCTTCGGTGGCCCTACAATCAGCTTTCGGGCTCCCCGCGTCCGTCCGTCCGCCCCCGGCTGAGTCGTAAAAATGCGCTTGACATTGGCCGACGCGTCGGTTCGTCGTCAAGTGTTGTTGGAGCGCTTCAAGGCGTCGGAGGTTCGCAGTTTCACGCCATACTTGCGCAGGGTGGATGAACGCATCCGCCAGCAGCTTAGCGGCGGTAGACTTACCGATTTCCGCCGTGGTCGGCTTGAGTCCCAATTGGCCGGGATTCGGCAACTCGTTCGTTCTGGGTTCCAAGAGTATATCGACTCTTTGGCTCCGGCCCTAGAGACACTCAGTATTGATTCGGCCGTCGCGGAAGCTTCGGCGCTTGATCTTGCGATCGGGAACCCCGGCCGATTGGCAGTTCCCGCCCCTAATCAGGTCTGGGCTGCGGTGAATGTCCAGCCTTTGACAATGCCGGGATCTCTTGGCGGCCAGATGCTCACGCCGTTTATGGCCCAATGGGCAGATTCCGACGCCGACATGGTTACTAACGCTATCCGTCTGGGTTACACGCTCGGTGAAACAAACGATCAGATCATCGCTCGCATCCGCGGGCAGTCCGCGGCGAACTTCGCCGACGGGGTTTTAGCTAGGAGCCGCCAACACGCCGAAGTCGTGACCCGGACGGCCATTCAGCACGTGGCAAACTCCGCCCGTGCGAAAGTGTGGGAGGATAACCAAGATGTGATTGATGGCTATCAATGGGTCGCCACTTTGGACACTCGCACTTCGCCGATTTGCCGGGCTCGGGATGGCGAGCGCTACGAAGTGGGCCAAGGCCCGTTGCCGCCGGCCCATCCGGGGTGCCGGTCAACCACTGTTGCTGTATTTGGCGGGGAGTTTGGTGCGGCTCTCGACGAGGAATTGACGCGGGCGAGTGCCGGCGGCCAAGTCCCGGCTGGTGAGACTTATTATGACTGGCTTAAGCGACAAGACGCTGATTTTCAGGACCAAGCGTTGGGTCCGACTCGCGGGCGGCTGTTCCGCGATGGTGGTTTGGACACCGAAGAGTTTGCGCGGTTGCAACTCAACAGGCGCTTTGAGCCGATGACACTTGATGAAATGCGCGCGGCATCTCCGGCAGCGTTCCAGAGGGCGGGGCTCGACTCGCCGGTTTCTGGACTGTCAGGAGTGCCCGATTTCTCTCCCCTCAATTTTGACGAGGCCATGGCCGCTGACAGAGCGGGCAGGTTGACCGGGGCAATTCCGCCCGATGCTAAAGGTTCTTTCCGCCAATATATCGGGGCCGGGTATCGAAACATCAATGCTCACATGCGCGGTTTGGAGCTGGCCGAAGGCAACACGTTGTTTCAAATTGAGCAAATTGCATCGGCGCTTGACGCTTCCTCGTTGGCCGAAGACCTCGAATTGTACCGGGGACTTAGTGCTAGGATTTTGTACGACGCGATGAATGACGCCCGTGGGTTGACGCCCGGCCAAGCTTTGTCATACGTACCGAACCCGGCGGATCTGGTTGGCCGAGTGTTTGATGAATCGTCGTTCATGTCATTCAGTTATGATCGCAGTGTTGCTCGGCGTTTCGCTGACCACATCGCCGACACCGGGGTTTTAATGAGGCTTCGAGCTAGGGGGGGCGAAACCGGGTGGATTTCTATGTCCCCCATTACCGACTACGAGCGCGAAATTATGAGGCGCGGCGGGAAGTTCCGAATCGTTAGTTGGGATTCCGAAACCCGGACTCTTGATATTGAACCCTTGCCTTGATCCTTTGCGCGTGTTTCAATTTCACTTATGAATAGCCCAGACGAACGATTTGTTACTGATCCTGTCCCGGCCGAAGACGACGGTTCCCCGTCTTTGTACGATCAAGCCATCGCTGAGGCCCGTCGCCTGCTGTCGCAAACTCCGCCTGTTGAGCAGGCCAACCAAGACTCCGGGAGTCCGTAATGCCTTTCAAGCTGACCCTTAGCGCCGCTGCTCACGCCGCTCTGCCGGAAGCCCAGCAGCCGCTGTATACCAAGGACGAAGCCACTGGCCAATTCCGGCTTGACCTTGACCCGGAGGACATCCCGGATGTCACTGGCCTGAAAAAGAAAAATCAGGAGCTTCTGGATGAGAAAAAGGCCGAACAGCGCCGCCGGGAGGACGCCGAACGGGAGCGGGCTAAGAAGGACGGCGACATTGCGGCGTTGGAGACTTCTTGGCAGACCCGTTTACAAGCCGAAACTGGTGCCTTGAAGACCGCCCACGACCATTTGGCCGCCCAGCTTGAGGCGTTGACAGTGGGTCGCGCAGCGGTTGAGTTGGCCACAGAATTGGCGGTTGTTACTAATGGAGTCAGTTCTTCCAAAGCTCTTCTCCCGCACATCGAGCGGCGGCTCCGTATGGAGGCTGCGCCTGATGGTACGCCGAAAGTTCGCGTTTTGGACGCGGCCGGCAAACTGTCGGCTTTGACGCTTGAACAACTGAAAGAAGAGTTTCGCGCGGATCCGGTTTTCGCGCCCCTAATTCAAGCCAGCAAGGCTTCCGGAGGCGGCGCTGATGGCCATAAAAACAGCGGCGGGGGCGGAGCCTCCAAGAAGTTCGCTGAACTGTCGGAATCGGAGCGCGTCGAGCTTTATCGGCGTGACCCGGCCGAGTTTCGTCGTCAGAGTGGGTCCGCCACTCCGCGTTAAGCTGCATGGGTGTCGCCTGAGGCTTGCCCGCAAACCCTCCTAAACATCCTCAAGGAATCGCCGCCATGCCTCAAGTCACACTTTCAGACGTAATCATCCCGGACGTTTTCAACAGCTATATCACCGTCAATTCTCCCGAGAAAACCGCATTCGGCCGGTCTGGCGTGTTGTCGGCCGGCGGCCAGTGGGATTCATACGCCGCAAATCCCGGCTACATCACCACCATGCCGTTCTGGAATGACTTGGATGCCACGGTTGAACCGAATTATGGCAACGATGTTTATAACGACATCGCGCAGCCGCAGGATGTCAACGCCGGCGAACAAATTTCGCGCATCAGCATGTTGAATGAGGGCTGGGCCGCGATGCGGTTCGTGAACGACCTCGTTAAAGCAGATCCGATGCAGCATATCGCAAATCGGATCAACGCGTATTGGGACCGCCAGCTTCAACGTCGCGCCATTGCTTGCTCGCTCGGAGTGTACAACGACAATCTCGCAGCCAACGGCGGCGACATGGTTCGCGACATCAGTTCGTCCATTCCGGGCACGGTCACGGCTCTTAACCGGTTCAACGTCGATGCGTTTATCGACACGGCTTTCACTCTTGGCGACAGCTATGACAACTTGACTGCGATCGCGGTTCACTCGATCGTGGCCCGGTCGATGATCAAAGCTGATCAGATTGAGGAGGTTCGCGATTCCGAAGGCAACCTTCTGATGATGGCATACAAGGGCAAGGTGGTCATCATCGACGATGGTCTGCCGACCTTCGGCACTGGTGTTGACCGTAAATACCTGTCGATCTTGTGGGGTCAGGGTGCCTTCGCTTTCGGCCAAGCCCAAACTAGCTTCGCTGATGGTGAGGTTGACCGTGAACCGGCCCGTGGCAACGGTCAGGGCGCTGACACTTTGTGGAGCCGTCGCCGCTGGTTGATCCACCCGTTCGGTTACAAGTTCCTGTCGGCCGCCGTAACTGGTCCGGGTTTGTCGCCGACGTGGGCCGATTTGGCGTTGGCCACGAATTGGGAGCGTGTTCTGGTTCGCAAGAATGTTCCCATGGCTTTCCTCGTTTCGAACGGGTAATCCGCAGAGGCTGATCGTGGCGGCCGCCTAAGGCCGCCACTCACTAGAGGTAACCAATATGGCCAGAAAGACCGCAGCCAGAAAGACCGCAGCCCCTTCGCCCGGCGATTCGGCTGAGCGCCCGGCGGCTACGTTTGAAGCAACTTTACCGGCTGGCACCGGCACGCAAAACCTCCCAGACGAAGGCAAAGGCCCGCCGACCATTGAACGTGGCAGGGTCGGCCAAAATCGCCTGGCCAAATATGAAGACGAGCAGGCTGATGTGGTTCGTTTGCAAAAGGACAAGGCTCGATGGCCCGGTACTGGCGCTGATGCTGTGTCGCCCGCGCAACTTATGGACGAGCAGGTTGATACTTTACCTGAAGAAGAGCCGGAATAAGGCTCGCAAATGCCGATCGTCGTCGAGGATGGTAATGGGCTGGTGGATTCCAACTCGTATGTGAGTTCGGCGTTCGCTAGGGCATTTGCAGCCGAAAGAGGCATAACACTGCCGGTGGTACCGTCCTCTGGTGTTGATCCAGTTGACGCGCTTTTAGTGAAAGCTAAAGACTACATGGAAGCCTTGGAGCCGCGTTTCAAGGGTGAACGCACCGACGCTAACGTTGCGACGCACTTGCAAGCCCTTTCTTGGCCCCGTAAGGGAGTCACTGTCGGTTGTTCTGCGCGCTTGGTACGCGAGAATGAAATCCCGGCTAGGATCAAAGAGGCGCAGTGTCATTTGGTGGTGGCCCAGAACGCGGGGTTCGACCTTCAACCGGCGATCGACCCGAACCGCGGCGTCGTTAAGCGCGAAAAGGTTGACGTTCTCGAAACGGAGTTTTTCAGTCCCAAGGAAGTCGGCGCTGGTTATGGCGCTGCTCCGACTTTCCCTGCGGTGGACGCTGCTTTAGCGGGCTTCGTGCGCTCTGGCCACTCTGCAGTTTTGGCTTTCCGAGGCTGATCCGTGACCGTCTACGGCGCAGCGATAGAAGCCGCCAAAAGGCTGATAGATGCTAAGGGCGAGGCGGCCACAGTTCGCCGGGTCGTGCCCGGTTCGCCAAACGTTGACCAGCCATGGAAAGCCGCCCCCCCAATGGCCGTTGACTTTCCGGTTTCGGCGGTCTGGTTGAACTTCGGAACGCAGTCAGCTGGTCAAGAATATTGGCAGGGGTCGCTGGTTAAGGCCAACGACCGCAAGGTTTTAATCGCTGCTGTTGACTTGGCGGGTTTGTCGACTTCTGATTTTATCGTTCGGGCTGATGGGTCGGTCTGGAAAATAACCTCAGTTCAGATTCTCGACCCAAACGGCGAGAAAATACTCTGGACTGTCAAGGCTGAACAATGACGACCACGACGCTAGCTGCCCGTGACGAAGTGATGCGCGTTGTCAACCGAGCCCTGTCCTCGCGGCCGGATTTGGTGGTTCGTTACCAAGGGCTAGACACTCAGAGTTCGCCGGATCCTAACACTGATTGGATCCACGTCGAAATGAAGCATGCTGATGGCGTCCAAGCTAGTCTTGTAGGCCCAGAGGGTGAGGGCTCACGGTGGCGTCAATTCGGCACCATCGCCGTCCAGTGTTTCGCTAGGGCCGCTGTCGGCGGGATGCGCGATGCCATCACGGTGGCTTGCGTTATTCGTGACGCGTTCCGCGGCAAGTCCACGCCGGGGGGTGTTTGGTTTCGCGGCCACACCATACGAGAAATCGGACCTCATAAATCGTGGTTTCAAGTAAACGTTTCGGTATTGTTTGAGTATGACGAGATCATGAACCGGACCCTTCCACCGCCGATAAACCTGATTTACGACTTTCCAACGCCGTCTCTACAATGGGTTGTGAATCACAACCTTGGGCGTCGGGTGACAGTAGAGGCGTACACGCCCGGCGGCGTTCAGGTTTGGGCCACTGTCACCCATACCACGGTTGATCAAACCGTGGTATCCTTCGATCTACCGCAAGCTGGCTATGCGCTGGTTGACTATTGAGGATTGACCCATGACCACTCTTGTAAATGCGATCCTCGACTTTGACGGCCGTCGCCGAATCATTAACCTTGGTGACGCGCAAGCCCCGCAGGAGCCGGCCACCCTAGCCCAACTGCAATCGGCCATTGAAGGTATTTCTTGGAAGGATAGCGTTCGCGCTGCTTCCGTCGCCAATATCAACGTCAGTTCTCCCGGTGCGGCTGTTGACGTGGTTACTTTGGCCGTCAACGATCGAGTCCTTCTCAAAAACCAAGCCGCTGCTGCGCAAAATGGCATATATATTTTTAATGGTGCCGCAGCGGCGATGACTCGATCGCTCGACGCCAATACATTTGGGGAGCTTGAAGCCGCGCGAGTTCGTGTTGAGGAGGGGGCGACTAACGGATCCACCGAGTGGGCACAAACGGCTGTTAACGGAACCATCGGGACTTCAGACGTTGTGTGGGTGGCTGGTGGCACTGCCGCGCCGCCCGCGTCGACCACGACGCCGGGAGTCATCGAACTGGCAACTCAGGCCGAAGTTGACGCCGGCGTAGCTTCTAATTTGGCTGTGACCCCCGAAACGTTGGCGGCGTTCGTTGGCCGTGCGCGGCGGAGCAGCGCAACCATTGGTGACGGGGCGGCTACCAGTGTCCCGTTTATTCACAACCTCGGGACCGAAGACGTTCAAGTTTATGTGCGCGAAACCGGAGGCCTTAAGCGTGAGGTGTTTTGTCAAAAGCAACACACCAATGTTAACACGATCACGCTACTTTTTGACACAGCGCCCGCTTTGAACTCCCTTCGCGTTACCGTGCTCGCTTAAGCCATGGCCATCCCTCTCGGAACCGCTATCGAGTTTCGCGAAGTTGTAGCCTTGCCGGGTGCTCCTGCGTCTCTTGGGCAAGTGTTCCGTCATGGTAACAAACTTTGGTATAGTGACGGCGTTAGGTGGATTGATCTAAGCACGGCGATAACCGTTGGTACTGCCGCCCCCCCGAATCCATTTGTTGGCCAACTTTGGGTGGATACCAACTGATATGCCAATCCCCAATCGCGATCAACTAACAAGTACATGACCGCAGACTACAGCGTACGCTATCCGCCCGGTGGCAGTGTTCTCTGGTACGAAGATAGTGCAGCGTCGCGGGTTTTGGCGCGCAGTTTTTTCGGCCCGGTCGAATCCGGTCGAATCCGTGTGTGGATTGGTGGCGCTTGGGACAAAAAGCCGGTGAAAGTTTGGACTGGTAGCGTGTGGGCCATCAAACCATTGAAGTACCACAACGGTTTTGCTTTTGTGTCAACTAACTAGGGCGGAAACACAATGGCAATTACAACCCCGGCGCAAATTGTTAACGCACTGGCGAATAACAACTCACGTTTGGTCATCGACAAGGGCAGTTTGGCGAACTCCGCAGCAGGCCATCTTTTCAGCCTTTTCCGGGCAGCCGGGCAGCCGGGGCAGGCGGCGATCCCGGCCGCTGCCGCTGCCGTTCCGACCAAAGACACTCTCGGGGCGCTTAATTTCGATAACCAAATACTGCCGTCCGAGAGCTATTTCGGCTGGATGTCGGTATTGAACAGCAACAACGCGATGGGCATCGAGTGCCACGACCGCGTTGCACACATCGGTGGCTTGTTGCTCAACGTCGCCACGCCGCAGTTGCTTACAGGCTTCGACCTCCTAACCCTCCCGATCCCGGCTAGCCGCATTGGCCGCCCAGATTACAGCGAATTGCAGTGTTTCTTGTCTCTGTACTTGGACGGCGGCGCGACGGCTTCTAACGCGACGGTAAACGTGACGTACAACAACGGCACAACGGGCAATCTCAATGTGATCGCGACCGGCGGCACTCTCCGCGCAGGTCGTGAAATCGCGTTGACGCCTTTTATCCCGCTGGCCGGGCAAGGGTTGTCCATCCGGGGCGTGAATAGTGTGACTCTTTCCGTCTCCACGGGTACGGCGGGGAACTTCGGGTTCACTTTCCGCCGGCAGCGCTGGATGTTCGCGATGCCGTCTTTCAACGTTCCGAACGTACAGGATTGGTCGCAGTTGGGCCTTGCCAGTGTGCCGAACGATGCTTGTTTGGAGCTAATGCTGACTTGTTCGGGAACTGCCACGGGCATCACTCGTGGCCAAGGTAAGATCATTCACGGGTGATATGTGGCTGCAGCCCTACTTAGTCCGGCGCTTTTTGGGGTGGTGTTGGGCCGCTTCCACTGTTAAAATACACGCTTGGGCGATTGGGTCGCCTACCATCTAAACATGAGGACTGACCCAATGAACTGCCCTAAAACCCAGATTGATTCCAACTCTACCGGACTCCGCTACGCCGAGGAAGTCTGCCTTAAGCGACTCCCTTCGGTTGTCCCCGATGGTCGCGACCCCATTTGGCGCGCTCTTGAGCCGAACAGCTATTCGGACTTCGGCGGCGAAATCACCACGGTCGCCCGAAATCCAATCAATCCCTCCCGCCAGCGCAAGAGGGGTGCCGTTGTCGATCTTGAGGCTAGCGGCGGTTTTACGCAAGATCTGACCTTTTTCAACACTGCTGATTTGTTGCAGGGGTTCCTTTTCGCCGACGCTCGCGAAAAGCCCACCACCCGGCCGATGAACGGTGCCGCTGGTGTTGCCATCACTGCTGTAGCCACGGCAACCGATTCGTTCGCGGCTGCTTCGGGCCTAGCGGCTTTTGCCGCCCGTCGCCTTGTCCGCGCATCCGGGTTCTCCGCGGCCACAAACAACGGCGTCCACGAAGTAGTCAGTTCGACTGCAACATCGGTTACAGTGGTTACAGATTTGGTGAACGAAACCGCCCCGCCGGCGGGTGCCAAACTGGAAGTCGTTGGCCACCGTTTCCCGGTCGGCGATCTTTCGGTTGCCTTGAATGGTGGGCTTGTTCGTCTCATTTCGGTGGCCGCTAATTTGAACTCGTTGGGGTTGATCCCCGGCGAATGGGTCTATGTCGGGGGCGATATTGCTCTTTCGCGTTTCGTTAACAACCGCGGTTTCGCCCGCGTGTCCGCGGTTTCCCCCGGCTTTGTTGAGTTCGATAAAGTTGATTGGGTGGCGGTTGTCGAGGCCGGCGGATCGCTCAGCATCGAAATGTATTTCGGCACGGCCATCCGGAACGAGTTCGACCCGCAGTTGATCAAGCGCCGTAGTTACCAACTCGAACGCACTCTTGGCAATGATGCCGACGGTGTGATGTCCGAATATCTAGTTGGGGCAGTGCCCAGCGAATTGACTATCAACGTTCCGCAGGCCGAAAAAGTGACGGTTGACATGTCATTCATGGCGACTGATCATGAGACTCGAACCGGCTCGGAAGGCCCGAAGGTCGGAAGTCGTGTTGGCGTTATCGAGGGCGACGCCTTCAATACCAGTTCGGATTTTTCGCGGATCAAACTGAGCACGGTTGACGACGCTACGGCCAACGTCACTCCGCTATTCGCCTTTGGAACTGACCTTTCTATTTCGATCAACAATAACGTTAGTTCGGTAAAGGCTGTTGGTGTTCTCGGAGCGTTCGAAATGACCACCGGCACTTTCGAAGTCGGGGGCAGCATCACCGCATACTTTGCCGACGTTCAGGCAGTTCGGGCCGTTCGCAACAACTCGCCTGTCACGCTTGATGTGATCATGGTGCGTGATAATTCCGGGATCGTTATTGACATCCCACTTCTTTCGCTGGGCAACGGCCGGATCAATGTCGAACAAGATCAATCGGTCACTTTGCCGCTCGACATCCCGGCCGCCGAAGGCAAGTTCGGTTACACGTTGCTGGCCCAACTTTTCCCCTACTTACCAAACGCCGCGGCGTGACCAAGGATTAACATGGAAATCTATAAGGCGTTCGCCACCGATCAGAGAGCTGAAACAGAGGGCATCATTCTCGATTATGGACAAAACGCGGCCGGTAATCCAGTTCAGATCCGGGTGGCGCGGGCTGGTGGGTCAAACCAGCGGTTCGCAAAATCGTTGGAAGCACGGATGCGCCCGTACAAGCGATTAATCGCCAATGACACGCTTGATCCGAAAATTGCTGAGCGTGTTTTGATTGATTCGTTCGCTGATGCGGTGGTGTTGGGGTGGGCAGGGATCACCGGCCCAGATGGCTTAGAGATCCCGTTCTCGCGTGAGAATGTTGTGCGAGTTTTCACTGATCTACCGGACCTGTTCGCCGACGTTCAACAGCAAAGCCAGAAATCGGCTCTGTTCCGTGCCGAGATTCGGGAAGCCGAATCGGGAAACTGATCTCCGTCCTGCTTTACGGGCTTGAGCAGGGCGCTACCGAACGAAAGATCGTGGAGCAGTGCGCCCGAGAACGGCGTCCTTTGCCCGAGGCTATACAAAACGCACCGGAGTTGTGGGTTGGGTCTGAACTGTTCTACTCGGCGTTCTTGGATTTGGCTTCTTGCCGAACGCTCACATCGTACGGTGAGGGTCCGATCCCATGGCTAGCCATTCACGACTACTGCGCCGCCATCAGTGTAACTGGTGAACAACGCGAAGATTTATTGTTCCACGTGGAACGACTGGATCAAGCTTACCTAGGGTGGGCGCGCAAAAAACGGGATCAGGGCGCTAAATCGGCGTCGCCCGCAAAGTCGAGAAAGGCCAAATGAGCACCATGAAAAAGGCGGCCGGCAACTTAAAAAAACGGGCCAAAAACGTCCCCCCTAACACTGATCAGTTAGTCCGAAAAGTCATATTGGCGATCGATCGAGCGGTGGTGTTGGCTACCCCGGTTGACACCGGCCGCGCTAGGGCGAACTGGCAGCCTTCGATAGGGCAGCCAGCCGAGGGCACGCTCCCCGAACCAGCTTCGCCTAGCGCTGGTCGCGATCAGTCCGACGTTCGGGCGGTAATAGCTGGCTACCGGCCGGGGCTGACTGTACACATCACTAATAATCTTCCGTATATTGAGAGACTCAACAACGGATCGTCATCCCAAGCCCCCGCGGATTTTGTTTCTTTCGCCATCCTAGCTGTCGTGAGGGCGGTTCAGCGTGCTAAACTTGCTACGTTGACGTTGACGCGGGACTGAAAATGACGACTGAGCGCGTAAACATCCAAGTTAGGGAGAACGGCTCACGGGTTGTTGCTCGCAGTCTGCGTGACGTCGGCGAATCGGCCGACCGCTCGGCGTCTGCCCTAGACCAGTTGAATAATGCCTTGGCTGCGGTCGGCGCTGGTGTGGCTGTTGCCACTTTGGCTCGGTACGCCGACCAGTATACCAACTTGCAAAACCGTCTGCGGTTGGTTACTGATGGTACCGAAAATCTCGCGCGAGTAACTAAAGAACTCCAAACGATATCAAATGACACGCGATCCGATTTCATAGCTACCGGTGAGCTTTACGCTCGTTTAGCTTCATCTACTAAAGAACTCGGGCTTGGGCAGCGCGACCTTTTGCAATTTACTAAGTCGCTCAATCAAGCCATCGTCCTGTCTGGTGCCAGTGCCGAAGAGGCTGCCGGCGGCATTCGCCAACTGTCGCAGGGTCTGGCTTCGGGCGCGCTGCGTGGCGACGAACTCAACTCAGTCTTGGAAAACTTCCCACGTGCCGCCGATGTTATTGCCCAAGGGCTCGGGGTTACGCGCGGGGAACTGAGAAAGCTTGGCGAGCAAGGCCGAATCACCGCCCAACAAATTGTTCAAGCGTTCCTCGATGCCGGGGTTACTCTAGAAACCGAGTTCGCCACCACTGTTCCCACTCTCAGTCAATCGTTCACCGTATTGCGCAACAGTTTTGTCACCTTTGTTGGTGAGCTCAACGAAACATATGGCGTCACGGCTGCGCTTGCGAATCTGATTATCGTTTTCTCCCGCAATCTGAACATCATCATTCCAATCGTGACGGCGATGGGTATCGCTTTTGCCGCTGCTTTCGTGCCCGGTTTAATCGTAGCTTTCACCGCCAAACTTCAATTGCTGTTCTTTACGATTGCTGCAAATCCCATCGGCGCTTTGGCCGCTGTAATCGGCACCGCAGTGGTCGCGCTGCTGCTGCTGCGCGACCAAATTAGGCTTGGCGTTGACGAGACTACAACGTTGGGCGACCTGTTGCGGTCAATCTGGGAGCCATTGGCTTCAATTATTGGCAGTGTTTCGACAACGATCGGCGACTTCTTTTCATGGATCAGCGGCAAATCGGCCGACGCCTACGAAGCCATGAGCGGGCACGTTGAGATCTACCATCGGTCCAATGAGTCGTGGTGGTTGAAGGGCTTGCGGGTGGTTCTGCAGGTCTTCGACATGATCGGCGGGACGATTCGGGCGACATTTGCCGGTCTTTATGCTGTTATGTCCCAATTCGTCAACGCGTTTATCGGGAGCTTCAAGTTGGTGGGCGACACGATTTCGGCTGTTGCTTCTGGTGACATTGACGCTATTAGGGCGGCCGTCCGGAATAACATAGACGGATACAAATTGGCGGCAAGCTCGGCCGGCACCGCTTTCAGCGACGCATTTCAGGCCACTGTTATTTCTCAGTCGGATTCCGGGCTTGAAGCATGGCTCAATGGCCGAATTGCGCGTGCGCAGGAAATCGGCCGGGAGCGCATGGCTGGAGTCACTGGTGGTGGCCTTACCGGCGGGTCGGGAACCACTTCCCCGACCTCTCCTTCGGCTTCTGGGGCGGGGGGCGGGGCCAATGTAGCTCAGGAACTAGAACGCCTTTCCGGAGCCCTTCGAAGCGTTCTTGATTACGCCAGTCCAGTGGACGCCGCCAAGCGGCAATTAGCCGAAGCCGAAGCTATCCTTGGCGAGGCAGTCCGGGCCGGCCTTATACCCCATAAGGAAGCGATCAAGGTTTATGAACAAATCTCTGATCTTATGCGGGACCAAATCGACCCGTTCGGTGCTCTGAATGACGAGATCGACCGCAATATCGGGTTTCTCCAAATGAGCAACCGCGAGCGGGAGATCGAGACTCAGCTTTATCGCAACCTTGAGGATTTTAAGCGATCGGGCGTCGTATTGACCCGCGAGGAAACGGACGCCTTGCGCGCTAAGTTGGTTGTTGAACAGGAATTGAACAGGATATCCCAGATACGCGATTCCATAGAGTCGCAGTCATCTGGCCAGCGTTCTAGTGACACGGCGGATCTCATTGCTGCACTTTCTCAGGCTCGCGGTGATCCCAATTCTGGTGTGTCGGCCGGCGACGCTTTCGGCGCTCTTAATAACGCCGCCGGCGGCCTATTGGGCGGTTCTCAGGAAGCCATCCGATCTCAACTTGAGCAGCAACAGTTCTATTTCGCGCAAGTTCAAATGATGCGTGATGCCGACCTCATTAGTGAACAAACCTATGCCGAAGCGCGGATGGCCGTTTGGGCCAACACGCAATCAATCCAGTTGCAACAGGCTGAAGGGTTTTTTGGGTCGCTGGCGGTATTATCTAAGTCTGAAAACCGGAAGATAGCGGCCATTGGAAAGACCGCTGCCATAGCCCAAACACTGATCCACACTTACCAGTCAGCCACCGCCGCTTACGCTTCGATGGCAGCGATCCCGGTCGTAGGCCCGGCATTGGGTGCCGCTGCCGCTGCCGCTGCCATAATTGCTGGCATGGCCAACGTCCAAGCTATCCGGAGCCAGACGCCGGGCTTTCGTACTGGTGGAAACATGGTGGTTGGCGGCAGGGGCGGCACCGACAGCCAATTGGTTTCGTTCAGGGCTACTCCGGGCGAGCGGGTTCAAGTCAACACTCCCGCCCAAGCGCGTGCACTGGAACGGTCGGCGGAAGAGCGCGACGAAAAGCCCCGCAATTTCGTACAGAATCTGACCATTGTTCAGCAGGGCCGGCCGGACCGCTCCACCACATACCAGACTGCTAGACTCACTCGCCGTGAGACATTTAAAGAGTTCACAAGGAGTTGATCTGTGGCCTTCATCAACGCAGTTCTGGATGACGAAGTTGCCTATGGGTTCGAGGGCGGTCCCGAATATCTAACCGGCGAAGTCGGTCTGGAAAACGGCCTATCGTTTCGGGATAGCGCGTGGGAATACCCGCGGCATCGCTATTCGGCCCGATTTGACAACCTTTCCGATGTCGCTAGGTCGGGCATAATAAAAGTTTTTCACGCGGTTAAAGGAAAACGGCACTCGTTTAAGTTCAAAGACTGGAACGACTATGAGGCGGTTGAAGAGCCGCTGGCGGTTCCAGCGTCTTACGACGCCACTTTGTTGGCTGTCCAGCTTTACAAAACTTATACCTTCGGGTCGGCATTTACGATCCGCCCAATTCAGGCGTTGGTACCGGGCAGGTCCACCGTTTACGAAAAGCTGGGGCTCGTTTTGGTCCCTGTCCTCGGCACGTTTGACAATGAGCTCGGCACGTTTACTCCGGCCGCGCCGTGGAGTTCCGCCAAAACTTATGTGTGGGGTGGTGAGTTTTATGTGTGGGTCCACTTCAAGGACGACTACAACGCGTTCACTATCAATGGGTGGCGCGCAAGCACTGCAGACCTCGACCTCGAAGAGGACAAACGAGAAATTGCCGCCACGAACGTTCCGGATAGTTGGGAAGAATGAAAACCATACCGCTATCGCTCCGGATGGCATACGCTGAAACGGGTGCCGCGTTGTGTTATCTCGTTAAAATTGTCACCAAAGCTGGTGAAGTTCGGGGATTTGCAACCGCTGACCGCCGCGTTATTTTCAATGACGGACTTGGGCCAGTCAATTATTCAGCGTTCCAAGAACTGCGCCCGCAGCGTATACAAGAAGACGCCACTTTCGACGTTGACAACACCGATCTCACCGGATGGTTTGGCATGGCTCTTGATAATTTGATCATGGCCGGTGAGTTTGATTTCGCGGAAATCACCATTTATCGTGTTAGTTACCTGAAGCTTGAGCGCGGCGCAGAGGTGATGGCGCACGGCACGGTGGGCCAAGTGTCGTTGAACCGTGGCACCCGCGGCAAGCGGCGCGTGGAGTTTCGAAGCTTGACACAGCAACTCAAGCAAACGGTTAATCAACTTTACAGCCTCACATGCCGGGCCGATTTTGGTGACGACCGCTGCAGGATGCCGTTGGTGTGGGAAAACGCTACGGTTTCTTTTGTCGGCACGAACCCATTCTCGGATTTGGTTCTTTCTGGGCTAGCCCGCCCCACTGGTTATTTCGACCTCGGGGTTCTCGAAGTGATGAGTGGGCCGAACGCTGGCGTTACAATCGAAATAGAATCTTGGTCAAGCACCGGCGCTGCGTTGTTGGGCTTCCTGTCACCTAAGCCATTTGACGTGGGGACTTTGGTTCGGGTTCGCCGGGATTGTTTTAAGACTGAATCGGCTTGTATCGCTTATGGTAACATTCGCAATATGCGAGCCGAACACAAAACGCCGGTGCAGGATCAAAGTATCATGGTGCCCGGCGCTTATCTGAGGTCTGAGGGCGCTAAGTGACAATAGAAGTCAAAATTGCGCGTGCCAGAATGCTCCTTGGGGTGCCATATCTCCACCTCGGACGCGACCGCAACGGCATTGATTGCATAGGGCTTTTAGCTTATGCTTGTGCTGTTGAATCCGAGAAGGTTCCTGTTTATCCGGCCGATCCGGTAAACGGTGAGTTGGAAAGGTCGCTGGCAGACCACTTTGGTCCTGCCGTCATCCGCGGCCTGCCTTCTGTGGACGAGCTTTTAGTTGGTGACGTTTTGGCGATCCAATATCGCGGGCCGGTTCGGCACGTCGCCATAGTTGGTGACTACTGGCTGCCGGGCCACCGATTTTCGATGATTCACACTGATGCGGCTCTTGGCCGGGTTGTCGAACACGCGCTCGATTTCAAGTGGATTCGGCGCGTTTGCGCGGTGTACCGCTAATGGGCGGCCTATTTGGAAGCGTAACCCTTCGCGGGAATCGCATAACCGACGCGATTCAACAGACCGCTACGGTCGGGATTCCGATACCGTTTGGCTACGGTAAGTTCAGCGTGGCCGGCAACATTGTTGCGAATTCGCCATTAAGAGAGAGGGTGATCCGGCGGCGTCAGGGCAAAGGCGGCGTCAGGACCGAAGACTATGAGTACACTTGCGATTACGCTATTGCTTTCGCTGAGCGCATATACGGATACTGGACGATAAAGCGCGCTGGCAAGGTTGTTTATAGCAGTGATCCAAACACGCCGCCGGAAGACAGGGCTTTTGCGCAAAAGTGGCTCGAAAGCGCGACTCTCTATTATGGCGACGAAGCGCAAGAGCCCGATTCGACGCTTGAGGCCATCTACGGCGTCGGGCAAGTTTCGGCGATGAAGGGTCTTTCTTATATTGTCGTGGAGAATGATAACGTCACGGCAAACGGTGGCGCTATTTGGCCGTACGAAGCAGTCGTGGTGGGAAGTGTTGATCTTTATCTCACTACTCCCCCTTATCCGATCGAAATAATTGAAGACCTAGGGTCAAACGCGACTTTGTTGCGCGGCCAACTCATAGAACAACCATTTGACGAATTGGTTGGCAATGCTACGCTCCGAGGTGGACAACTTAGAAATCCGATGGTACAATACACGAATTGGCCGCCGGAAGAATTGGCCAGCAACGCGGTTTTGGCGTCGGGGACATTAACCACCCCGTTAAGGTCGTACACGAATTGGCCGCCGGAAGAATTGGCCGGCAACGCAGCAATTACTGGCGGCACGATCGCTAATGTTCTTATCGTGTATGGGCGATACCAACCAGAAGAATTAAGTGGAAACGCAACACTGACCGGAGGTTCCCTAACGTGATTATCATCCCATATAAGCGGTTCGTGGAACTTAACGACCCGCTGAACTCCGCCGGTGAAGTTCAAGGCTGGTTCAAAATTGAGGCTTTGAAAGTTGACGCCCACGGGCGGCCGATCGAGCAGTCCCGCCGCGTTTTAGCCGATTGGTTTCCCAATTTGATCACCAACTTCGGCATTAATGGAATCGGGACGCTTACGGATCTGGTGTCGTTTTGCCGGGTCGGGTCGGGAAACGCCACTCCGCAGTTCACTGATTCACAACTACAATCGCAAATTGCTTCAACCAACACCCTACAAGCATCTGCCGAGATCAATGGGGGCACTCCACCGAACTATTTTCACGGACGAAATACGACGTTCCGGTTCCCCACCGGGGCGGCCGCCGGTAATATCAGCGAAGTTGGCGTTGGGCAAACTGAAACCGGGGCCACTTTGTTCAGCCGCGCGCTGATTTTAGACGCCGGGCTGAATCCCGCCACCATAACAGTCCTCAGTGACGAAGTTCTTGACGTGACTTACCAGAGCCGCTGGTACCCGCCCAACGCTGATCAAATGTATAACATCACGATAGTCGGCGTGGGTTCGATCGCGGTAACAGCGCGCGCCAGTAGAGTGACCTCCGCTACCAATTATTTCATTGGTAGAGGCGGCATCTGGCCTGTTCCCTCTGCCGCGATCGCCCAAAACGGGACCATCGGCCCCGTAACCGGTTCGCCGTCCGGCGCTGGCGCCGCCGCCAGCGCCGTGGCAAACTTAGCCTATTCTAACAACAGCTTGCAAGTCTCATTTTCAATGACGTTCGGCTTGAATAATGGCAACTTGTCCGGCGGCATTTCGGCGCTGTCCGTGGCCCTTGGCGATCATTCCGGCTGTTATGGTTATATGCAGTATGGTCTGAGTCCAGCGATTCCCAAACTAAATACCCAAATCTTGACCATAAACGGCGTGCACTCGTGGGCTCGGCGCTAACGTGATCCCGCAAGATCGCCTGTCTACACAGCAAGTCGTGCGCCAACTCGTAACCGAGCACGCGGGCCTACGGCCTACGGATGCTTACCACCGTGGCGGCGTTGCCTTGAATGACCCGTCGCTGGGTTTGGACTTGCAGTTGTGGTCGCTCCGGGTGGTCAACGGCGAGTTTTTGATCAGGGCGGACCAAGTGCCCGAAACGGTTCTGTTTTCCGTGCCCGGTGAAGTCAGTTCCGCGTCACTTGCGTTCGATCAAAACATGCGCAGCTTCGTGGTTTTTGTTGAGGGCGGCATCGCCAAATACAGGTGGTTTGACACGCTGGATTCAAGTGTCAAGATAACAACGCTGCCGGGGGCGAGTTCGGTAAAATGTTGTACCGATGACTTACGCGTTTCACAGATTCAACTAAGCGATATCATAATGGCGTACATAGGGCCGGCTGGGCTATGTTACCGCCAACAGCGCGACCGTTACACTGTTGAGCGGGTTTTAGCGCCGGGAATCAGTGGAGTTATTCAAAGCGTCGGCATGAATCGGGACTTGCGCTTGCAGTTCAAAATCAGTTCCCCGGATGGCGTGCCACCCGCCATGACGCTGGCGACTGAGCCCCCGCTGGGCGAGGTTGTGATAAATCTCGCGGCACGGGCCGGTTTGGTGGGTGACAAGATAGACGTTTCGGATCTTTACGAGGATAAAGTTTACGGGTACGGCGTCGCGAGTACCGAAGGCGTGGATGCCGCAATCAAGCCTTTGGCCGAAGCCTACGGGTTCGATCCAGTGGAATATGACAAGCGTCTGCGATTCAAAAAACGCGGAAGATCGCCGATTGCTCGTGTGCGTTGGTCGGATTTGGTTAACTTGGATCCGCCGATTCAACGAACGCGCGACCAAGAAGACGAGTTGCCGTCCCGCGTACACGTCAGTCACCTAGACCCAGATGGCGGTTTCGCCAAAAACCAACAACATGCCCACCGACGCAGCAATCAAGTACGAACCAAACGCGAGCGGAAGCTAGCTTTTAACTTTGTTCTCCCAGCGGAGGATGCCGCCAATATCGCAATGCGGGAGCTAAAACGTGAATACCGCGAGCAGATGGGCTACAAGTTCGCGTTGGGACCAGCTTGGAGTTTTTTAACCCCGACCGACGTAATTGAGTTTGAGGACCGCGATGGATCCGTAGAGATTATTAGGATCGAAGAAATTGAACGCGAGGATACAGTTTCGTATTTAAAAGGCCGGGCCGATGGGGGGTTGGCCGTGTACGGGCCAACCACTGCGGCGAGCCAATCTTTACAGCCACCGCGTTCAACGACTCCGGGATTGGTCGGTGAAACTAGAATAGAAATCCTGAATGTGCCGGTGTTGCGTGACCAGAACGACGAGCTTGGGCTGATTGTCGCCGTGGCCGGACAAACGGCCGCGTGGTCTGGTGTTCAAGTAATGTTTTCGACGGACGCTGGACAGAACTATACGGAGGCTTTCCGCACGGCGACACCGGCAGTTATGGGTGAGTCATTGACTGTGCTATTTGCGGACGGGGGCGGGGAATACCCCGGCTTTCAAACCGTGGACGTTCAAACAAACTTTGAACTGGCGTCAGTGACTCGTGAATCCTTGCTCAGCGGGGCGAATCGGGCAGTTATTGGTGATGAAGTGATCCAATTCCAAACGGCCGTCCACTTAGGCAACAGCAGGTGGCGTTTGTCAGGCTTGATCCGTGGGCGCTATGAAACAGCGTCGCCCGCGTGGCCTGTGGGCACTCGGTTCGTGGTTGTTGACGAGGGCCTTGTGTTTGCCCAATTGCAGCGTTGGATGGTCGGTGTGGATTTCAGGATCAAGGCCGTCAGCTTCGGCTCTACTCTCGACGAAACGGTTCCACTGAGTTATTTGTTTGATGAGGCGGTCAGTCAGACCGAATGGCGACCGAAAAACGTCACCGCAAGGAGATCCGGCAGTGACTACATTGTTGAATGGAATGCCCGCCCCCGCCTTGGCGTCGAAACCAACGCTTATCATTCAAAGTTTTTCAGAGGGCACCGACTAAAGTTCAGTGATGGTCAAACGATCGACGTCCCGGTTGGTAACACTCACACCCGAGCGGGAGCTCCGCCCGACCTCACGGTTGTGGTGCATGGGTTGAACGACATAACGGGCGAAGGCCCAGCAAGTATAGGAGCTACAGCATGAGCACCACTCCAAACCTTGGGCTCGCCCAGATGCCTCAAAACTTAACCCAACCTTCGGTGCCGTATAACGACGCCATGCAAGTGTTGGACGCATTGGCTCAACTCACGCCGCTAGATAAAGACCTCAACGTTCCGCCAGTCACTGTCGCGACCGATGTTGGCAAAACTTGGTTGGTGGCTTCGGCTCCGACCGGGGCTTGGGCCGGGCAGTCCGGGCGAATTGCCCTGTGCGTCGGCGCTGGTCTTTGGCGGTTTATTGCGCCAAAGCGTGGCTGGCGGGCTTTCGTACTGGACGAAAACGCCGGGTACTGGTACAATGGCACCGTCTGGGTGCTCGGTTGACCACCGTAAAAATTGCAAACCTAGAGGCCGCGCTTGAAGCGTTGGCCGAGGCAAGGCGGCAAATGTTGATCAGGTCTGCCCAACTGGCCACATGCCGGGTTTGCGGACTGGAACTAGAGAAAGCCGCGGCTTACGTTGAGCGCATCCGCGAATTAGAAACGCTCATTAAGGAGGCAGCGGATGCGCTTAGGTAGGTTTTTCACATTGGCAGAACTCACGTTTTCGCAGACGGCTGCCCGTCGCGGCCTAGACAATAGCCCGTCACCAGAAGTTGTGGCAAACCTGCGAGCCCTAGTCCAAAACGTTCTCGACCCGCTCCGCGTTTCGCTCGGATCCCCGGTTGTCATCAGTAGCGGCTACCGCAGCCGTGCGGTTAACGAAGCCATCGGCGGGTCGCTCACTAGTCAGCACATGTTTGGTCAGGCGGCGGATTTCACCGTGCCCGGCAAATCGGTGGCCGAAATCATCAACCATATACAAAAAATCAACCTGCCTTTCGACCAGTTGATCGACGAGTTCGGCCGGTGGATTCACGTGAGCCATGGGCCGAGAAACCGCCGTCAAGTTCTCCGCGCCCGCCGTGTTGGTGGGCGCACTACTTATGAAGGAGTCGCCGATGCGCAGCGTTGAAGAAACGGCTCAAGTCGGGGCTGCGCTCGCTGCGTCCGTGGGGTTTTTGGGCGGCATTAACGATTGGACTACTCCTTTTCTAGGGGTGCCTTTGATCGCTGTCGGGATGGCCGCCGCTGGGGCTCTATTGAGCTTCGCGCACGGCTCGGCCGTGGAAAGTAGGAAACAGCTTTTCCACATGGCTTTGGCCAACACCATAGTTGGGTCAACAGCGACCGGGCTGCTCCCAGCCGTGTTCGGGTGGACGTGGGTCAACGAAGCTCTGCAGCCCCCTCTCGCCTTTTTCCTCGCCCTTAGCTGCAGGTGGGCAATTCCGCTGTTAGTTGAAGTAGCCCCGGCCGCTGTTCGTGGCGGCCTATCTAAAATGTTCGGCATCACAATATCGGAGCCACGGGAATGAAAAACAACCTTTCAGCACGGGCCGAACTGCGAGTTTTGCGGGACTCTTGGCGTCAAATAGCGCTAACCGCAGCGGCTCTTCTCGGTGTGTACTTGCTTACGCTTACCATCAAACCCGGTTTTCTGACTTACGTATTATCATTGCCCCCGCTGCTTATCATTGTGATTACCGCTCTGGCGCGAGTGAATGACATTCGCCCGGAGCAAGCCAGTAAACGATGGCATGTCAGGCGCGCGGGGCTGGTGTTGATGGGTTTCGGTTCCGTTTGGCTCATGGGATCCGCATTTGTTGGGGACCACCCGGAGTGGAAAGACGTTCTGTTGTATTGGGGCTTGGCGTTGACATGGTTGACGACGCCGAGCATGCCGCCGTGGTGGAAATACGTCAGCCGCGACGACGAGAGGCGCGGCCCCAATGATCCTTAAGGCTATTGAACCGTATTTGACGGTTATCCGGCTGGTTGCAGTTGTGGTCGTTGTTCTGGTCGTTGTTCTGGTCGTCGCTTATGGCGCTTACACCATCAACGAATGGCGGAAAGCCGCGCTCCTGAATCGCGATTTTGTTAGCGCCGATAAATCGGCAAGGGCGGGAATCCGTGACGCCGGTAGGTCAGCCACAGGCCGATTGGACGCGGATATCGTAACGGCCGCCGCACGTGAAGTTTTCGACAAACAAATCGAACTGGACAGTGCAAATGAACCGCAGACTTTCGATCGTGATAGCGCTAGCGTTCCTGACTCCCGGCTGCGCGCATTTGTCGAGCGGCGCAAGCAACGCGAAAAAGCGGCCATTGATAGACTTAGCCGTGCTGGAATCGACAGCCCGTTCGGACTTGGCCCAGCGCCGGCTGCCGAACGGCCGTTGGTACTGCCTCGAAATGGCGAAAACAGAGATTGAGCAAGACCGCTGCGCAGCCGACCTAGAAGACGCGTTCACTGCATCAGAGGTTGACAAGGCCGTGGCCTTGTCAAACATCCTTAGGGCTGTGGATCGTATCGAACTTCGACTGGTCCCGTGTCGGTGGTGGGACGTTCAATGCAGGCGACATGAAAAAGACCTGATGCAGAAGGATTGACACGACAAATCTTTGGTGTTATCCTTTGTTTACCGGGTGCGCAGTGCATACCGGACCTAGACCATAGAGAGAAAACTCATGAACACCGAAATGTCCTATCAGGGCCGAACTGTCTCCGTAATCGAGAAGAAGGGCGGCTGGACAACGATCCTTGACGGAATGAAGTCGTTAAAGGTTCGCAACGGCGAGCTTTCGGTATGCAAAGCCGCAAAGCAGCCCGAAGCCGCAAAGCAGCCCGAAGCCG